>Ga0209559_1000479_pt1 | contig 26233 bp, 7 predicted proteins | sample SaaInlV_110m_DNA_FD_184677 | JGI IMG/M metagenome (GOLD analysis project Ga0209559, IMG submission 184677) | Marine microbial communities from expanding oxygen minimum zones in the Saanich Inlet - Saanich Inlet SI074_LV_165m_DNA (SPAdes) (version 2) | ecosystem: Environmental > Aquatic > Marine >...
CAGTCGGAAATACAGATCTTCTGAAATTGATCTTTACAAATGATGCTGAGATTAAAGCTTTGGAGTCAGCTTTGGGTGTTACTTTAGATAAAGCAACAGAAGCGGGTTATGATTCAGTTAAAAAAGGTGAGGACCTAGCTTCCCTTATTACTGCTAAAGCGACTGAAGTGGCAGATAAGACTGTTTCAGTGCCTGAAAAAGGTGAGATTACTTTAGCTTCAGGAACTGGTGGTATGGTGAACTTGGGGGATGCCTATTTTGAGGCTCCTGAGTCAGTGTCGAATGGTGTTGCGACTTATGTTGCACATGACGGTAAATCATCAATTGGCTCTTCTTTGATGCTGAACTTGCCTGTTAGCGGGTTGGCAGGCGACGCGAAATTTAGTGTGGATATTTCTGTAAAAGAGACTGGCTCTAAGAGAGCCATTTATGTTTCTGGTATCGAAGCAAGTCTGACTGCCTCTTCTGAGAAAAAGGTTTCTGCAGCATCAGCTTTAGCTGCTACTGCGGCTGTAGGTTATATAGATGCAGCAGGTACAGAAAAAACGGCTATCCTGACCAACTCATCAGCTAATGTTATGACTGTAGATTCTGATGGTGAAGGGGTTAACATTAATTTGAGTGATTATGTTACTAAGGTGAGCTCTGAAGTCGGTGGGTTCGCTATCGATGCGGATGATAAGTTTGACATATCTGTAACCCTGAATGGCGCAAATGTCATGTTGGGGGAATCAAGGGTGTACACAATTGACCTTTCTGGTGTAACTGGTATTGAAGGTTTTGAGTCTGTATCAACACCAACACCAACACCAACACCAACACCAACAGACAAAGGTACATTGATCACAGCTGGCGATAGTGCTCCAAACTCTGGTAAATATGAGTTAACTGTAGCCGCAGAAGTTGCTGTCTACACTACTGCAACAGCTGCAACAGCTGACTCAAAGGCGACCCCAATTGCTGTAAATGTTGAGATTGAGGCTGGTACAGAGGAAACTGGTAAATACACTGTTATCAAAATTGATCCTGCATATGATGGGGCCGTGCTTACAGTTCAGATGACTCACGACTCTGTATGTAAATCAGGAACTGTTACTGTAGGTGCTGCTGGAAATAGTGGTACAGTATACGCTCTTCTTGAAGGAAGTTGTTCGTAGCCTGTTTTAACGCTATATTGATTTGTTCTTCATCTATCAATCTGCCAGAGGTATGTTGGTAGATGGAGAGTTATAATAGAAGGAGAGTTAAGAATGAAACGGAAAGTTTTTCAAGTAATGGTTATAAGTAGTGTTTTTCTTTCTGCAAATGTGATGGCTGACTCGATGACTTATGCGCTGAAGGAAGGTGCAAACATCATATCAACAGGCCTGACGATAGAGAATTTAAAGGAGGCGGTATCTACTCAAAACGATGTGGTTGCTGAGGTATGGGGTAAAAAATGGGATGGGTCAAAATTGGCTTGGTCTCTTCAGACTGGAGGCAAAGGGTCAGACTTGGCAAGCTTAACCGCTGGGTATGGCTATTTTGTGATTGCAAAAAAAGCAGGTAATTTCACTGTTGAAGGTGATAAAGGTGAGTTGGATCTATTGGCACTTAGAGAGGGGTTAAATCTGGTGGCTCCGCTAGACTCAACACCGAAAGAGTTGGTTGCGAATGCCGTTGAAAAAGGGCGGGTAATTGACCAAATATGGGGTAAAGAATCTGGGTCATGGAAACTGCAGACAGGCGGTAAAGGTTCTGACTTGACTGCGTATGATGTCAGATCAGATTTTGTAGCTGGTTATTACGTTAATGTTACAAAGGCTCCTGCGGCCTATGCGAACATGTATACATCAGTCGATGTAGAGTCTCAGCATGGGAAAATCAACGTCCAAGGAGCGCCGACAGGTAAGATTGTAGAGGTATATGTTGATTCGCTGCAGGATGAGGCAATGTCTAATGACCCACTGGGTACTGGTGCGATTCCAAATGATATCAAAGTGCCTGCTTTCCCTGCTGTTGCCTATCTTGATACAGATGGGTCGGGTACTGTGGAGACAGCCGTTGTTGCCGATTCTGCGTATAGCGGTAAAAAACTATATATGACAGTAAGCAGCTGGGATAGTACTGCCAAAGAGTATACTCAGAAATGCGCTAAAATCGAGAGTTTAGGGCTTGCACTTTCTACAGCAGATGCGGCTCTAACTGCAGCGGCATGCCCAGGTAGTTAACAGCAGTTTAAGTTACATCCAGCACCTAATCGGTATCACACAAGAGTTGAGCAGATCAAAGGTATCTGTTCATACCCCTTAAAGTTAAAAGCGTATTTGGCCACGGAATCACGCTGAAATACGCGGAAAACAACTTTTAGCAATCCACTTTTCCGTGTTATCCGCGTAATTCCGCGGCAAATGCTTTTTAGTCGATTGGGGGGAGTGAACGGTTACGATCAAAGTGGATTCTCTGCTCTTGTAGTTGTGCGCCTGTATACAGAAAATATAAGGAATTATAAAGTTATGAATAAAGTCGAATCTAAAATTGCTGCAGCGCTTACCTCTGCACTTGCGTTAGGAGCAATGGACGCTGCGATTGCTGCAGATGGTGATGTCAAACTGAAAAAAGGGTGGAACTTTGTCTCTGCCAATGCATTGAAAAGTGACACTACAAAGTACCAGTTGAAGGATCTGCTTGCAAGTGATTCTACAGCAAAGGCTTATATTTATGATGAAAATGGTTGGAGTTTATGGAGTGCTAGTAAGGAACTGACCTCAGATGCCAATAGTCAACTGGACCCCAATCAAGGTGTTTGGATTGAGGTCGGCGCAGAGATAACAATCAATCTAAGTGGACTGGATCAACCATTTGATGGCGGCAGCGATCTGATAGGTGGTTGGAATATGGTGGGTGTGGGTACGATTGAGACAGTGGCAGATCTTCGTGATCATATGCGCCCGCTGACCAACAGCAAGCTAATTCGTGAAGTGATTTTGTTTGATGGTGGGAGCTGGAATAGTGTGGACCTGCTTAAAGAATATAAAAAGGATACTACAGCCCTGATCGGCAATGGTGCATGGGTGCGAGTCTCCAATGTGGCCAACTTCAAGACAGTTGATAGCGATGGCAATGCGACTACGCAGACTGCATCAATTGCAGGGGTAACAGAAGCGGTTCTCAATACCCAGATTGCAATGGGAACCGAGTTTTATGCGCAAATCCTGACCGATAGTGATTTTACAAAAGATCGCACAGACCTGACCATTGAGTTCACTGACACAAAAACTGATACTAAATATAGCAAAACGGTCAATGTTGCGCAGTCAGAGAGTAAAAACTATGAGATCGCAATTTTTGACCGTTTTGGGAAATATGTTGGTACAAGTGCTGCGGATGGCTCCAAGGCGGAGATCAGCGGTCAAGTAGACTACACCTCACCTATTGTCAAAGTTTATGGCTTACCTCAAGGGAAAGGTTCGCCATCACTTTTGCAGGATGTCAACGTCAAGGTAACAGATGCCAGCGGCAATACTGTTGATGAAGATCTGCTACGCGACCCTGTATCGGGTGTAGAGCTTCAGGGGCTCTCTGCAGGCGCAAATATCCACTTAACAAAAGAGGGGTACCTACCTGTAGAGAAGAGTTATGCGGCAGGAAGTAAAGAGCTCTACTTTATTATGCATCCGAAGCCAGAGACGGTTGACTCAATCTCAACGGATGAGAAATTTGCTGACGATAGTAATGCGACAGCGTCTCTAGCAAGAAGATTAGATGCAGCCAAGGCACTCTCCTTCCCTAGTTCTAAAAAACATGATAAAGGAGCTGCGCTATACCAGGATGCAGGATGGGACGGTAGCGTACTAAAAAAATCAATTGCCATTGGTGTAGATGCAATCCGCGCAGAGGACCATATCTTTACAGGCAGTGATGACAAAGCGGCCTTGGAAGCTGAAATCAAAAAGAATTATGAGGGTGATAGCGAGTATGGTCAGTCTTACTATGCGTCTAGATACCCTACGTTGTTTAGTAACAATGAGAAGCTATTAGATGTAATTGGGGATAAGTGGAGCTGGGAAGTGGTTGGTGGAACCCTAATCACTGTTGACGATAATAATACCTTTGAACCCTTAGACCCCAAAGATCGTCATGAGGATATACTGGGCAACTACGCAGATATTGTTCCTTATCAGGGTGAATTGATGGGAAATAACAGTGTCTGGAACTTGATGAGTGAAATGGCTGCCTATGGTGGTAACCTGAATGTGGATTATCGGGTTACACTAGATGCCTATGCTAAAGCATGGGACGGCACCAAAATGACGTGGAAGCGGGTCTCGAAAGGGGTGCAGTTTGTCAAGCCGCCACATATTATTCTACCAGAGGATAAAGAGACTACAACAATTGCTAGTCAAGCTGTAGCTTTATCGGGAGATGCGCTATCAACTGTAGGTAAAGCATTGCCAGAAGACCAATTTTTGATGCGTCCACTAGAGAATAAAGGGCGTGTTTTATTAGATAAAGACAGCACCAACAATGAAGATACTGCGGGTGGATTCTATGATCTAGTCTACGTAGTCACTCGACTCACTCCTGCCAAGGCAGACATCACCATTAAGGTAACAGATCAAGAGACGAGTGAGCCGTTGCCCTCCTCTTTGGTTACGATGAATGGATCAAAGTATCAACTTACGGATGAAAAGGGTGAGACAGTATTTAAAGATGTGATTGCATCCATCTCAAATCCTACGGTAATGTTTGAGGCACTGCGTACGGACCACTATCGAAATATCAAAACCCTCGATACCGGAATGATTACGGATGATGCGGTTTATGAGATTGAGGTGGAAGAGGTAGGCAAGGCCGCGATCGTGCGTGGCCGTGTTGATGATAACAGCACAGGTTCACCTATTGAGGCGGCAGATGTGAAGCTGGTCGCCCCTGCGGCACTGTACAAGATGGAGATCAAGGATCAGGAGTTTGTAGTCTATAACGATCCCCAAGCAAACTTTAAGTGGGAGATCCGTCCGGCCAAGGCCTCCGATACTGCTGCGAGAATTCTCAGTGGTGCAACCGCATCAAAGGCAGACCGTTTCTCAAGAATCCTAGTTGAAGATGTAGATGCTAATAGCGATTATTGGTATACACTGAAAGATAATACAGGTGCAGAGGGTGGTAGTGCGCTCAGCTTTAATGAGATTTTGAATAAAATTACAGATCTCGACCCTGATCAGAAGGAGAAGGCTGATGCGGACTACTTCCTGACGGGTAATTATGACCTACGTGTTACCACTACCTATGATATCGATATGGATGGGAATGTCGATTTCACTGAACAGACGGCTGATGGAATGGAGATCAGTGTCTTCATCAACCCTGAGCTTTTTGATGTTTCAGTGTTGACCTCATCAGATGGAAATTATGCAATCAAGGGTTCTCCCCAAAAGGGTGAGTTTGTTGTACAGGCAAGGAAATCATCTGCTTCAGGTACAACAGTTGATACCCCTATGCCGTACGTGGCTTGGGATGCAGCGGTTACATGGGTGCATCCAAGTGACTCTACGATTAAATATGAGCTGGTTAATAGTAGTGGTATCTACAGTTGGAAAAAAGTGACATCATTTACGAACGATGATGCGGTAAACTACGTTGATTATGACTACCCTATTCTTTTGACGCCAGCTCCCAAAGCTGATTTTACAGCGAACCCTCCAGGAAAGCACTGGAGCCGGTCAAAAGTACTCTGGAGTGATATTGTAGGTAAACTTTCCAGCCATGAGATCTTTACCGCTTTCTTGGATGTGATACCTGAATTTAAGGATGCAAACAATAACGGTTATCGGTTTATCGACCAGGAGAAGGGCGGCTTCTCGATCTCTGTCAGAGCGAATATCTTTAGTACAAGTACTAATGCAGCGGCACCGGATGAAACGAAGAGTTTCGAAGCAAATCTTGCAGCCCGTTTCTCCGAAGACCGTTTCAGTGTACTCTCCATTCCGGTTGAAAAGGCTGTCCCTGCAGAGGGGCGCTCCTCTTGGGCTCCTGAGAGAACAACGGCGACTAATCCGGATGGTTACTACAACTTCACCATGATTGACATGGATCTGGGTGCATTTAATAGTACGGACCTCAGCACCTCATTGGTGCGTGTCGGGGCCGATAAGTCACTCTACTACGGATCTCCCCTGCAGCCTGTAGGTAAGTTCTCTCGAGACATAGCAACCACCTCTGTGCTTGAGGATGTGGCTGAAGAGGGTACTACAATCTCGCTGGCACCTATTCCACGCAGAGACCTCACCGTGACCGTAACTGCTGTGTCTCAGCCTACTCCAGCGTTAGGTGCTACCGTGCGCCTTGACGGGATGGGCATTACCAAAGAGTCAAAAGTTACGGATAGCAGTGGTACATCAACGGTAACGTTTAGTGATCTGTTGGTAGGCTCCTACCAGATGACCGTTGTTCCTGCATCGGGCCAGAATTATGCAGCCTATACAGACAATGTTGATCTGGTCGAATACATGACCAGTAGCAATGACCCTCAAACTGCCGGACCACAAGCAGAGAGCGTTAATCTAACGGCGATCTACTGGGAGTCACCTGCGCTGCCCATTATCACCGCAGATGTTACGGACCCCAATCCAGATGGGACGGTTGTTGTTGAAGGCAAGGTCGAAGAGTACTTCAAACACAGTGATGAGGAGATGGACCGTGTCCCCTATGGTTGGCATAGTGATACTAATACTGTTACTACAGCACGGGGAGAGAGTATCAGTACAGGTACAGAGGCCTGTCCTGTCTCCACGCCAGTCGCTTGTCGAATTCGAGATGCGGTCTATATCGATGTAAATGGACGTCATATTCCGGTTCAGCTTAGCGATGACAAGTCGACCTTCCGTGCCACCATAGACCTGATTGAAGGAAGCAACAATATCAAGATTGTTGCAACCAATGGTGTAGGTAGTGAGGATACCAGTGCTGTGGTTCGCCAGTTTGTTCCTGGTAAAGGCATGATCTTTGGTTATGCAGAGTATGATCATGATGCTGACTCTGAGACGGCTCATGTGATGGTGCCTGGAGCAACTATCACCATGATTCGTCAGAATGGCGATCAGCTCTCTGTCTTTGCAGAGTCAAAGACGATTCCAGACGGTAGTGGTGGCGAGAAGAAGGTTGCCTACTTCTCATTCCATGGTCTGGAGGCTAATGAGTTGGTTACACTCAGCTCTACTTTTGCCAATAAAACCGAGCACTATGTCTCAACTCCGGTCTCTTTTGCGATACAGCCGGGCGTTAAGACCGATGCGGGTACAATCCAGTTGGAGGGGACAGCAAAGGTTGCTCTTGGCAATCCAACAGTAGTCATCGATAGCACCTCGGTGGATGAATATGGCAACTTGACCGTTGCAGGACGTGTCGGTAATTATGACGGCAAAACCTATGGTACGGGTGAGAATGCAGGACAGTCAGATCAGGTCTATCCAATAGGGCTCTACATTAATGACTTCTACTATCCTGTAGAAGTGAGTCGCACTAAACCAGCACGTCGTCTCTATGACAGTACGGTTGATGATAACTTGATGTGGTTCTTCAAGCACACAATCCGTCTGCGTGACCGTACTAACCGAGTCTATATGGATGCAGTAAACTTGGGTGGATATGCACAGAGCCCAACCATGTACATTGAGAATCCTTATATCGACCTGCGTGATTTAGAGGTTTCAGTAACGGGTCTGAGTAGTTCATATGGTGCCAAGGGTTACGCGATCTTGCGTAACCTAGAAGGTTCTATCATCTCCAACCGCACCTTTGTTACGGATGGTAGTAATCTGGCAGACCTGCTTGCTTATGATAGCCTCGATGTTGGAATCTACGGACTAGAGTTTTTCGTTGAGGGCTTCGTACCCGTCAATCAACATGTCAAGCTCTCTGCAGATACGGGTGATTCTCCAACAGCGCAAACTGAGACGATTGCAATGGTTGAGACCCAAATCGAGTCTAACTGGGTTACGATGAGCGATCTATCTGTTGCTAGAATCAAGTCCTATACTGGGGCGGATAAAGGAGAAACGGATGCAGAAAACACAATTGTTGAAGGTGAGCTGACCAATCGTGCACAGGTGAAGGGTACTCTGGTTCTTTCAATACCGAAGTATCAGGCAACAGTCTTGGGCGGTATCTCAAACCTTAAGCTAAAGGCGATGCTGCAAGCGATCAACGAGGGCCACACCCCAATGCAGATCTCTTTGCCAGAAGTTTTAGGCACAGAGGTGGAGGATGATCATGACAGCTACGATGAGTTTGCACACACATTTGAGTTCCCATTTGGTGCTACGCTGGATCTTCATGAAGGTATCAATCGATTCTCCTACCGCTTAAGTTTGGTTGATGCAGAACTGATGGATACAATCGGTGAAGTTGATGTACCTGAAGGTGATCTATCTGGTGCCATGACTTTGACTCTCTCTTGGGATAAGGGTGAGGATCTGGATATCAACACCTACTACTACAAGGATTGGGAGGCAGATGCAGATACAGAGGCATCCGATTTTAACCCTGGTAAGCCATCTTGGATCAACTGGGACAATCGCGACCTCGGCACCTCAACTGTGCAGGAGAATGACTCTTGGATGTATGGTCAGCTCGACACCCGTCGTGATGGTACCCAACCGGCCACCATGCCAGACTGGGAATGGAACTACATGACTGGGGACTTTATTGCTGAATCTCAGAACTGGGGTACCTTTACCACGGCGAATGATCGTGAGGTTGTAGATGATGGAACCTATCTCGTCTATCTACAGGATATTCACTATTCTGGGATCAGTGATGCACCTGCTCATTACCCAACAAATAAGGATGGTGAGGGGGTCACGATTCGCCTTGCAGGCCCAGGTATTGAGGATGTTGTTGTGGGACCGTTCAATACCAAAGCTGCGGTGTCGCCAGATACCAACTCAGCTTGGATTGATAAGAACAACCCAGTTCCAGCATTTGTGATTCAGGTCGATCAGCATAAGATTGTTAACGTAGAGGCAATAGAGCCAGGACAACCCTTCCCTGATTGGGTTCAAGGGGCGCTATCAAATTCTGCTACAAGACCAGATGATATCTCTGGGTATAAGAATGGTAATGGTAAATATATGAGCCGTACTCTGCCAGGAGGACAACAAGTACGCGTTAAACGTCGCCACTAGGCTATAGCGTTGTTGTAAAACAAAAAAGCCCCTTCTTAACCGTGGGGGCTTTTTTTTGGAAATTAAAATTGCGTAATAATAATGGTGAATATGCTAAAGGTCAGCTGTATGCTGACACTACGGATAACGGCTGTAGTGACCTCTACAAGCAGTGCGGCTACACTATATAAAGGGTGGAACCTTTTTGCAAATGCTGTTGATAAAACAGAGACAGTTGCTCAATTTACGGGGCTGAGTGCTGCAAGCAACACTGCTCGATGCAGGAGGTAACCCGGTTATTAAAGTTGATAAAGTGAGTGGTAATAGTGATTATGTAACCAAAAATAGCAAGATGCTACGCTTAGATCTGGCGCAAGAGGGGGGGCAGGTTTTAGTTTGAGGAGTGGAGTGGATGGGTATAAGATCAACCTCTATGTGGATGGTTATCGTAATCGCAATTTGACCCAAAAGGTGGAGTTGAGCGCAGCTGTTTCCGATTCTCAGGATGCTGTCTGTGTAGGGACATTTTCTCTGGAGGTTGATGCAGAGTATGTGGGGGATTATATGGTGATGGAGTTAGTCCGGGAGAGTGATGGAGCACGGGAGTATATTGAGATTGATCAGTTACCAGCGGTTGGCTCCTCAGTGAGCAGTCGATGTGTTGGAAACTTCATATTTGCTAATCCACCAACGATCTATACGCTGCAGGCATTCATTCGTCCTGTTGCAAAAAGTGAATCAGTTTATCCGCATAATTTGCGCTATAACGGAATCCAGGTGATGGATCTCGATGAGACCAAGGATCCCTCTCTCCTGTCAGAGGGAGAGTCTGTAACACCCGAACACCACATCTGGGCAACCGACCAGGGAAGAGTAGAGGATGGAACCTATATTATCTATGTGCGTGACAATGGAGAGGATGGAACCGGGTTACGAGTGAGGTTGCAAGGGGCTGGGCTGGCTGGAATTGACAGTGGACGTTTTGACCTGATAGAGACGGCAGCGGATAAAATAGATGTGCAACCACTCTATTTTATCCAAGTAAAAAATCATGCAGTTGTGCGCATGGAGACGATACCGATAGGGGCCAAGTTAATTGAAACCATTACAGGGCTACCATCGGATCAAGGAGGGTTTGGTTTTGAGCAGCCGCAGCACCTGTTCCGACAGCTCTATCGAGCTAAAAGTAATATGGTCGGTGGACAGGAAAAGAATCAATGAGATATAGCCTAAGCGCTAGAGTATTACAGGTAATGGCTCTGCTTCAAAGGCGGATTATACCTACTGTAATAGCGGTTGTTTTGTTGTCTAGCGCGGAACAATCATATGCAATTGTGGATGCCACTTTCCAACGTACAGACAGGGCTGTAGAGAGCGGTGCGCAACAAGAGGTTAAACCTATATCTAACCAAGCTTTTAAACCACTATCGACGCCAACAAAAAAAAACAACCAAAATTTATTGAAACGACCGACAGCACTGCCTATCCCCGATGATGGTTGGAACCACTATAGCTATAGTGAATGTTGTCGTGTAATTATTGGTAAATCCTATGCTTCAGATGTTAATTTTATGGAGTATGTAGATGCAGTTACTGAGAGTGCAGATTTTGTAATTAACCGATATGCAGCAATGGGGTTCTATCCCCCACGCGGCAGTGAGGATTACTATCTTGATATCTATATTGGCAACAAGAAAGCCTATCGATTTAACGGTGCGGGGAATCCAGTTAAGGTTACGTTGGGGGCAGGTTATGCCGGTTATGCAACTGATTATCAATCAGAGGATAGTGATAAGAGTGTAGAAAATGTTGCATTTTTGGTGATTGGAGATAACCATACCCTGCCTGGAGGGCTGATGGAGTTGACATTGGCGCACGAAATTTTTCATGCGGTGCAGTTCAGCTATAAAGCAGTGGATGATTATGTTGATGATGATCTCTGGGTTTTAGAGGCGATGGCAACAGCAATGGAGGAGATTATTTATCCAGAGATAGACGACTATATTCACTTTGTGAATGATTTTTATCGTAATCACGAATATTCACTGAGTCACTGGAATGGTAGTCATGAATACGGAGCCTCTATTTTTATCCTCTATCTGGTTCAGCGTTATCAAATAGATATAGTGAAAGATATCCTTCTCAATATTGAACAGAAAAATGGCTGGAAACAGGTGATAGAGTCAGCTTTGAGTGGGCATGGAGAAAATTTTAATGAGATGTACAAAGGGTTTGTGACGGCACTTTACCAGCCTCAAGACTACTTTTCTGACGGAGCAGAATTTAGAGTAGATTACCTGCGTTCGCGTAATGCAACAGTAGAGGATGAAATTCACCTTAGCAAAGAGTATGCAATTTATACTCTTAAAGCGGGAGAGCCATTACAGATAAATGGGACTTTATTGAATACAGGTAAAATTGAGCAGGTAGAGCAGGCCGCAGGGGGAGAGCAGTGTGCGGTATCTCAGAAAGTGGGGGATGCAATACCGATACTTTGTGCAGAGGATGATCAGATAACCCTGTTTACCACGGGTAGTGTATCAGAAACCATAACCCCTGAGCCTTCGTCTCAAGTACAGCTACAGGGTGGCTGGAACCTAGTTGCAGTGGATCGATCCTTGATGCGCTCCAAGCTAAAACCGGATGTAGCAGGGAAGATGGTTGCTCTTCGTAACCTTACTGGTGTCTCCCCACTTGCAGGAGAGCGAGGAGATATTTTATCAACATTAGTGAATGACAAGAGTGACTCTTATGGCGAAATGGTAGCGGGATATATTGAATCAGGCGCTGATGAATCATTACAGTTTCGACAGAGAACAGAGTCTGATATATCAAGCATCTCATGGCATACCATGCCTGCTGGATGGTTGCTGGTCCCCTATTTGGGGACTCAGGCAGGAACAGTTCTCGAAATTGTTGATCAGATAGAGCAGTACAGCGGTTACCAAGTGAACCGAGTACTACTTTATAAAAATGGTCAATGGACACTCTTTAACCCATTATATGGCGTAGGTGCTGCACAAATGGTGAGCAGTGGTGAAGCAGTTTGGGTTAATATATACGAATAATAGGATTGGTATGGTGCGTTTTGGTAATATCTATTGATACATTTAAAATATGGTTATGTCGAATTGAAGGGGCAGAAGAGAATTATGAGGATTATGAGGTCTATGGTTAAGATTGGAGGATATATTGCAGGCTTGTTGATGGCGGGAGGCTACACGTTAGCCATTGCTGCTGCGGATGTGGTGGACTATAAGTCAGGATGGAGCTTAATTGCTACCGGTCAGGCTGCAGGTTATCGCGATCTGCTTTTTCATAATGATCGAACCCAACAGCTGCTAGGGATGACTACGGATGGGTGGGTTAGCCATATTCCTGAAAGTGTAATTGAATTTGATCAAAATCAGGCTGGCTGGGTCTACTTTGAACAGAGTGTGGCTGGTCTTCCTGTGACTCCAGCTGATGAGTCTGCAATAAGCTATAGTCCGCTGACTGAGGGGTGGAATTTGGTTGGTGCAGGCCTTTCAGCTACTCCTGAGCAGCTGCGTAATAGAGTTGAAAGTGACTTTAGCCGTTTAGAGTTGGAGAAAATTTACAGTTATAACAATGAGCAGGGATGGAAAATTCATGATTTTGAAAATATGAGTAATTCATCTCCATTGCCACTACGATCGGCTGACGGTCTCTGGGTGAAGTTGAAAACTCCTGATTTCGAGGTTGCAGAGGGGGAGGCGTTCTATGAGCAGATTACTATCAGAGGGGAAGAGCAGTTAGGGGATTACCGTTTTGAGTTATTGAAACAACCTGAAAAAGGGAAAATTAACTTCCTCGTACCGAATGGGGAGGGCGCTGGAGCCTTTAGCTATACTTCAGAGCTTAATCAAAGTGGTGAAGACACGTTTCAATACTGGGCAGTGACTGGGAGTGAGGGGGACGAGGAGTACAAACACTCTGATGTTGTCACGGTACGCTTGCAGATAAACTCAGCACTGATAGCAGAGGCTGGTGTAGCACAAACAGTGCAAGGGTGGCAGATGGTGACGCTCGATGGTACAGGTAGTCACTTTAACGGGGGCAATGTTGATGAGTATGTATGGACTCAGACCTCTGGGGAGCCTGTTGAAATTTTGCAGAGTGACCAACCCAAGGCCTCCTTTACTGCCCCCAATAAATTAGGCTCGCTGCGTTTTCAACTTACAGTACTGGACCACAATAGTGATGGAACTAGAGAAAATGTGGACAAGGTAGAGGTGACAGTGAATGAGTTTGGTTTTGCACCAACTATGCAGCGCTCTTCCCTATATGCTGTAAAACCAGTGCAGACTGAAGAGGATCAAACCATAACTTTACAGCAGTGGATCGACTCATCTTCATTAGAAGTTTTGGCTGAGGGAGATGCGCTTGCACTGCAGGGGGGGCTGGAGGTGAGTACGCTTGTGCAGTGGCTGGATCGACTGCATACAGAAAGTGATACGCTCGAGGACGAGCGCATCGGGTTTGGAAACTCTGCGCTGGCCTATTTTGGAAAGAGCTGGAGTAGCGAATGGGATGATTTGGTAGTGGGTGGAGCGCCTACTGGCAACGGTAGCAGCCAACAAGGTGAGCTATGGATTGGGCACACTGGCCTGGGTAACTATATGGGATCCCCTAAAGAGGGTGTCGCACCGCAAACACAGCATCAAAGTTATGCGCAATGGCTGGTTGATTGGGGTGAAATAGATTTTGATGTGTCAAATTCTCAACTCTGGGGGGGAGGTGATGTTTCTGCATACTCTGCCTTAATAAAACGGGAGAGTGGCAGCAGTTGGCTCTCACTTAAGCGCAATGATGACGGATTTTGGGAGCTAATTGCTGACCCGACCACTCAGCGTCTTGATGGTACAGCAGATACCAGACTCTCCTTGTATGGAGATGGGGCAGCAGTTGAAGAGATAGATATGGACGACGCGCAGCAACAGCTAGCGGTTGGGATGGTAGCGGGGCTAGATGCGCTCGAACAGGTAGAAGTGACCCCCTGGGGGAGTCTGTTAGCTACAGAGAAAGAGGCAGCAGCTCAAACCTCTCTACTGTCAGGCTACTTGATGGAGCTGATGCCGGGAGAAGGCGCGGCTGATGGGGGTACACTACAGAGAAAGCTGATAGCGATGGGGAGAGGGTGGAGTGGAGTCTCTCTGGCTGTCAATGAACAACGTGAATTGGTCAGTGGCTCCCCTCTGGTGCTCTATCTAGTGGATGGTAGAGCAGGAGGTAGAATTTACAAATGGGTGAGCGAGAATGCGTATGTGTCAGGAATGCAATTCGACACAGTTAGAAATTTACTTCGCTCAGGAGCTCTCTATGTGGCATCAGTGGAGGGGTTAAGCCATGAAGATGGCTACACGATTGCCAGTGGTGAGCGTGCTGGAGAGTTGCCGTTGGAGAGTGATGGGGTTGGTGGTGAGTGGATTGAGTTAGGTGAAGGTTGGGTGGCTGGGGATGTTGCCCCTAATTCAGTAGCACTCTCCGCAGAAGGGGTAACCACATTGGCTGGGCAGGCCTTCGCGCAGAGTTGGAATGGGTTTGCCTCAATGACAATGGACGAGATACTGTTAAACCCAGATCGTGCTGCCAATAAAGTGGGGATAATGGAGCTCAATCGCCCCCATGCAGTGGCTTGGGACCCGTTTAATACGGTTTCAGTTGAGGATGGGAGCTCAATATCTACCCCGCGTCTACTGATCTCATTCTTAGGAAATGGAGAGGTGCCGCTGCGGCTTGACCAGCAGGGGGTGATGCTAGATGCTAGCGTAGCACAAGGGCGTACCCCTAACCTTGGTGGAGCGCTCTTCTCTTTGCATGAGCAAGGAGCGTCGGTTGCAACCTCTGATCAATTTACCCTACAGCACATCTGGGGGGGGGGAGCAGAACAGCAAGTGGATGTGAGTCCAGATCACCTACTAGTTGATTCGAAGGGTAGTGCTTGGTTTACAAACAGAACCAATAATACACTCTACGTTGTACGTAAAAACGAGCTACAGCACTACGCTGCAGTAGAGGTCATGCGAGCCCCTAATGGTTTTGTTTTGGGTGGCCCCACTCTGACACCGGACGAATCTACACTGTTTGTAGGGACCTATCCTGAATAGATAGTGTAAATACAGGCGTTGGTCAGTGTGAGATTTTCATATTGAAGTAGGGGTGGCCCTGAGGGTGGCCGGTTAATAGTTGAGTGTTAGCACTAAACTAACGGCCCGCTCGGGGTTCTCTCCTGAAAAATTATAACGATCTGTGATCCAGTTGAAATGGCTGTCAAAGAGATTCCGGATCTCCAGTGTGATGTCCCCTTTTTTCTTGCGGAATTCGTAACCGAGATCGAGATGGGTAGCAAAGAGCTCTTCATTAAGGCTATCTTGTGCAATGGTATTGAGTTTTCGGTACTGCTCTTTAACTCCACCAAAATACCCGTTAGGGGTACGCCAACGCAACTCCAGCTCTAAGCTATGCTCATTTTGAGCAGTTTCGCTGCTGGTAGAAGAGTCCCTTCTCTTTTGATAGAGGTAGTTAGCAGTTAACCCCATATTATTCTCAAATAACCTTCCAGCCTCTATGCGAATCCCTTTCAGTTGTTGATCATAAGAGTTGTGATGTTCTGGACGAGTCGTATCCTCTGAGTAGTGTAGCTCAGTATGTTGTTCTGCATGAAAGAGGTTGGTGGTTGCAAATCCCCAGAGCCACTCTCTATCCCATGTGAGACTCCGCTCTCTGGTTATTGTTCCCGGACTGCTGTTTCTATGGATCGGAATACTTGCGAGAGTAGCAGGGTCTAGTCTGTCAGAAAGGAAAGGGGTTAGGCTTTTGAATGCAGCAATATGCACGGATTGTTGGTTGTCTATCTGATAACTGAGCCCGATACCAGGGTTGATGGTGTTAATTCCCCACTCAGCACCAGCAAGGTCGCTATTGCTATTATTCATATTTTCAAGGCGCAGATCACCCTCTATAGAGACTTTGCTGTTTAATATCCATCGGTTGTGAAGAAATAGAGAGGTGGCATTACGTTCGACTTGTGGTTGACCACTGGCGAGAAAACCTGGCTCAAGGCTCCAGTTGTTATCATCACTGCCTTTTAAGTGGACTGCTCCAACAGTGAACTGTTGAGATCTACTGTTTTGTATCCAGCGTCCCTGTAGCTGGCAATAGGGTTGTTGTTGCTGAAAAAGATAGTTAATCGTGTTATCGATCTGGCTGAGGCCATCAAACTGGTTGTTGAAACAGGCAGTATGAAGCAGTAGATGTGTGTCGGGGGACTGTTGTTGGTATAGTCCAATCTCCAACCGGCGAATCTCTGTTGTTAAACGTTCGTTTGGTTTGTCAACGGCGTCATATTCGTAACGGGAGGAGAGACTGCCCTGCTGTTCTGTATTGGTTAGAGAGATGACTCCCATTACATTGAGAGAAGGTTGTGGTTGCCATTTTATTAGGCCGGTGCTCCCTTCCTGGCTCTCACCATTAGTACCACGCCAGCCATTGGTTGAGTGGTTGAGAAGGCCAACCTGCCAAGCGAAGTGATCTTGAGGATGGTAACCACTAACAATTAGGCGCTCCTGATGGCTCTGTTGACCCCCTTTAGTAAGAGTCAGACTGCTCTCTATATTTGGCTGCTCCAGAAAAGTGGTGTAGTTGTTGTAGCTACTAAAAGTGTTGTTGTTGGCTGGCTGCATAAGTCTTGCCAGTAAATTCTCACTGTTTCTGGCCCAAGAGCGAACTCCATCTTGATGCAAGGCATTGGCTAGAAAGAGGTGTGCAGACGGATTGGTTACATCCTCTTCAGTAGCTGCAAGAGCGCGGATACGTGCCCATCCATTTAGCCCTAACTGCTTGTATAGTGTAGCAAGATTGACGTTCTTGACAGCCAGATCTTTATCTAACAGAAGACGAGAGCGGTAAACTGCTTTATGATCATTAAGTGTGACCGCTGTATGTAGTGCTTGAATTGCCTCAGCGGGACGATTGAGATCACCTAGAATCAGTGCTTGGTAGAGGTGCGGGGTAGGGTCTCTAGGGTCAATATTTTGGGCAATTTGGAGTACATCCAGAGCCTGTTGATGACGCCCGAGTTGATAGAGGATTTTTGCCCAGTAGCTCCGCAGCAAGGCTCTGCGAGGCTCAAGTAAGATAGCGGTTGTGATCTCTTTTTTTGCAGTGGACTCCTCTCCTTTTTGAGCTGCAATCAGCCCGAGACCAAGGTGAGGTTCCGCCTGTGATCCATCTTGCAGAATGGCCTCTTCGAAATAGAGGTGCGCCTCGTTTAAATCGAGTAAAGTGAGGGCGATGAAACCTTTCAGAGTATTAATCTGTGACTGATGTGTGCTGTTATGGTGGGTAGAGCGGTTAATTTTATCTAAGGTAGATTGAGCCTGATAGGTGCGCCCACTGCCGAACTGCAACCGTGCCAGCTGTTGGCTGGCAACAGGATGACCGGGAGAGAGGGTGAGTGCAGTTTTCGCAGCATTTTCGGCGAGTTGTAGTTGAAAGCGGGACTGTAGAATATAAGCATGGACTATCCAACTCTCAGAGGTTGATGACAGCAGTGAGGTGGCGCGGTTTGAAGAGCGTAGTGCTTGATCGCTATCACCGCTCAAAAATGATGAAAGTGCGTGGATCAGATGGAGCATACCATCGTTAGGATGAGCCATGAGGGCTGCAGTAGTTATGGCAAGACTCTCAGACAGTTGACTTTTTTGTAGTAAGTCCCACGCCCTCCGGCTTATGTGACTAGTGAGGGTAGAATCAGTCAGTTCTCTTGGGATTAAAGCGGGTATTTGGATGGTCCACTGCACAGCATCTTCAGGTGAGAGAGTGGACACTTTTACGGGCATACCATTTTTTTGGATTGTGGCCACCTCTCCGGCTGATAAGGATAATAGACCTCTTTCATTCTCGATTTGGGAGCGGCCTTCCAGTGCGGTAACCGCGGTTCCATCCTCAAGAGAATGGTTAATGTTGAGCTCTGTACCGCGAACCCCGATCACTGCTTGTGGAGTTTTGATAACAATATTGGCATTGCCTCTTTTATTAAGAACCCAAATTTTTCCATAACGAAGTTCTAATAGAGTTCTGGCTGAAGTAGTAGACTCGACATCGCGTACTCTAATGTCGCTATTTTGATCAATACGCAGAAGCGTCTCATCAGCCAGAAGAATGGAGATTTTTTCACTGTCTTGTGTGGAAAAATGGTGGTTGATATCGAGTGGTAGATTAGAGCTGCCAATGATGGTTCCAGCTGTCTCTGCCTGCACAGTATAGAAGGGTTGTAGAATCTGAAACCAAGTTAGGATCAGTATAATATAGAGTCTGTTAGAGTGCTTGTTGGGTTTATGAGTGGTCATTCTACATAGGCCCATGCTGCAGAGGTAAGGTCCCTTAGCAGGCCACTGTCCCGTTCAGATGGATGAATGTCATGTTGGGTATGATAAACGCTCCACCCATATTGAGCAGAATAGAAAAGGATCTGTTTGCAATTATAAGTGGTTTGAGTGCTGATTGAAGTCGATATATCGGAAAGTGATAGCCCATCGGGGAGCGCAATCTGGTTCCATCCGGCCTGTATGGTGGCGTGATCGAGAGGCTCAGAAATTCCGCTTACTGAGAACTCATATGCAGTTGTTGAGTAAACCCAGTAACCAGCTGATGGCGTCTCCTCTGAACTTTGATTGAGTATGAGCGATGGGAGCTGGCTGTTGGCCTGAGAAACCACGGTCGGGTCGGAAAAATTGGTATTGATAAGGTTCCAACCTCGGTTGATCCGATAATTTCGGGTAACTTTGTGCCTAACGGTGTTGGGCAGAAACAGCTCTCGACGGGCTCCGACCAGTTTCCCAAAGTCTTGATCTCCAGACCAGATGCCGCCAATAAAATCTAACCCTAGGGACTCAGCAGCATCAAGAGGAGACTCAAACTCATCCCCAAGCTCACCAGAGCTAATTAACAAAAGGTTATTGTTTTGGTTGCTGGTTAAGTTGCTGACAGCATCACTATTAGTGGGGACGGATAAAGATTGAATATTGCTCGGTTTGTTACTTTGCTCGTTGCTCGCTGTGGCTGGGGCGCGACCAAAGCGAATCAGTTGATTGGTGTCAGAGTAGAGGTAGCTTTTATCTCCAGTAGCTGAGATCAGCGTGATATTGTGGTAGCCAGGAACCGGGCTGGGAGCCCATGAGTCACCATTAGAGGCTGACACTTCTCTCCCGAGTTGAGAGTCCCTATTTGCCCCCCAGCTCCATACCTGACCATCCAAGTCTAGAGCAATACTATGATGACCTCCGGTAGCAATAGCGCTGATTTTAGGAAGTTGCTCAAGTCTGATAGGGGTGGATGAGTGAGGAAATGAGTCGGGTGATCTCCCAAGCTGCCCATCGCGATTACTTCCCCAGCTCCAAACAAAGCCGTCTTCATCCAGTGCGAGAGAGTGGAAGGCACCAACAGAGACCTCTTTGATGGGGAGCGCAAAATGGTCGATAGTCTGTGGTTTTATAGTGTCAACCTCACTACCATTGCCCAGCTGTCCGACACGGTTTTCCCCCCAGCTCCACACTCTTCCTTGTAGATCTATAGCCAGGATATGGTGGTTGCTTGTATCAACCTTAGAGACGGAGTCAACCCCATTAACCACAGTAACCATATCAGAATAGGCAAGAGTAAGAGAAGAGATGCCAAACAGTCCGCTATGGTTAGAGCCGCGAATATAGACCTTACCATCGCGGCCCACAAAAACTTTATGATGGCTTGAGCCGCTTATATCTACCCCACCCCAATGTCCATCAATTTTTTCGGGGAGTGCTACAACGGTGTATTGGCTGCTGTCTAGCCCAAGCTCTCCATTATAATTTGCGCCCCATGTCCAGATTGTACCATCGGCCCCCTGAGCTGCAGAGTGTTGTTGGCCGGCAAAGACGCCAACAATGCTATCCAATGATTCAATGCGATGAGGAGGGAACCCATCACCGAAGTCTGAACTACCTAGCTGGCTTGAGAAGTTGCTCCCCCAAGACCAAGCCCTCTGCTCTTGATCAATGGCGAGCACATGATGAGCGCCAATTGAAATGTCGATTATCGGAGTATCAATTGGGATTTTAGTGGGGGAGAAAAGACACTTGTTGGATGAGCTTGAAACAACACCAAGAGAGCCGTATTCATTGCCCCCCCACCCCAACATTTGGCCTGTTGATTTGATTACAATATTGTGGTCATAGGCAGAAAATATCTTTTCAATATCAGAGAGCACATCAATTTTTGCTGGTGAGGAGAAGCTAGCAGCCACACGGCCAAGCTCACCGCACTGGTTGCTTCCCCAAGACCATACTGCCCCCTCTGTATCAAGGGCTAGAAAATGGCGCTGTCCGCTGCTAATGTCCTTGATGGTTTTGGGAAGACCATCAACGACATTCAAATCAGATGGATCACTGTTGCTCCATTGGTAAACAGTGCCTTGGTTATCGAGAAAGAGCGAATAAGTGCCTCCAGTTGAAATTTGCTGGATGGCTCCGTGGGAAAAGTGAGAGTGGTTGAGCTTATCGATGGTTTTTCCACTTTCCCAGATCATAACAATATCATTATTCAGAAGTGCGCTGTTATAGGTTCCATGAGTGGAAATGGCAGTGGCGCCTTGAATTTCCGTTATCATTGAGGGTAGATGGCTTGAGTTGCCCCAGCTCCAGACGGTACCATGCTCATCAAGATAGATGGAGTGGTTGTTGCCCAACTGCAGAGCTTGATCAGCAAAGACAGTACTGTTCTGAATCAGAAATAGCGGTATCAACAATAGGACTATTGTACTGGGGTGGGAGGAAAAAAGAGGGAAGAGTCTGCTCATTGAAGAAGAGGGATTTAATAGCAAGAAAGTTAGTGAAAAATATTTGATCTAGGCTAACTGCTGGGTTATAGTGATATAGATGGGTGTCAGTTGTATTTCTGTGATTTAAGTGGTGTCAATCAAAATAGTGGAGTCTCATTATGGTTAATAATAGCATTTTCGGCTGGTTGGTCAAAGTCATTACATTTTTAGCAATGCTTGCAATGGCATCGATAACCTCGGCTGCCCCTCTTGATAAGGGCTGGAACCTCGTTAACCCAGGAGTGATGGGAGCGGACCTACCTGCTGAGGCTTATGTTTATGATACGGCTACTAAACAATGGTCTAAAGTAACGAGTCTGGCAGCCAACCAAGGTGCTTGGGTCAATTCATCTGCAGAGGGCACATTCACTGTCGACTCGACAGCAGGCAATGGGCAGTACAGCTCAATCATTGCCGGTAATGGCTGGTACCTACTGGGGGCGGGGGCAACAGACACTACTATTAAAGCCTTAAAAACCAAGATTGATGGCGCAATTTCAGGTTCTGAAGTAACACAGATCTATGAGTTTAGTAACGGTGGATGGGTTGGGCACAATCTGGAGATGAACCCCAGTGATGCCAGTGCGCTCACTGCGGGTCAAGGGCTTTGGGTTGCGATTGGTGCAGCAGGCTCTCCACCACTCTTCAAAGGTTTAGTCTCGCTAGATACATCTGGCGCAGCCCCTACAGGGCTGGGGCGTAGACTCTACAGCTCTGATGGAAGTACCTCAAGCTTGGGGGAGACCAGTGTGTTGCTCTATAGCTGTGAAGATGAAGATTATGAAACGCCATTGACCGATCCAATTACAGCGGCTGAAGATGGTAGCTATGAGGTCAGTGAGGAAGACTTTATTAAGTCAGAGAATGCAAAAGCAGAGAGCTGTTTTGGGGTGAAAGCGACTGTCTCTGCAGTAGAGATTGAAGAAGATGGCACGGTTAAGGCCAAGGCCTATGAAGTGGTTGCGATCAAACCGGAAACAGAGAAAGGTGAAGTGGTTGCAGAGGTAGTTGTCGACCCGTTTACCCACAAGGTGGCTGCAGAAATCAGGGCATCGATTAAGCAGAGCACTCTATTGGGAGGGCTCACTTTAAGCAGCAACACATTGAAGATTATGCACTCGTTGGCAGAGTCAATGGTGGCCGATTATAGGGATCAGGCAAAACAGGGTAAGGCACCGGTTGAGTTAGCTACTCTGGAGAGTGGAGAGGCTATTGAGGTTGCAGTGGATAAAACCAAGCAGGAAGCGATGAAAGCGGCCTATGATGAGTTGCAAACCGCAAAAAAAGATACCTCTGGAGACGCGGCAGCTCTGGTAAAGGCAGCAGAGGAGAAGTTGGCCACTGCTAAACAGGCGCTTAGTCAAGCAGTTACCAATAAGAAGAGTGACCTGAGAAAAGTTGGGAAAGTGGTTGTCCAAAAACTGGTTAGTGATGATGGGATGGTAGCAACGGGGGACCTGGATGCTGTTATTGCATCTGGACTGATTTCAAAAACAGGGGCTTCAGGTGGTGCTGCTACAGCGGATGAGTTCAAGGCAATCATGGATAGCTCATTTGACGCTACAACAGTTGCTGCTAACCGCAAGCTTGCAGAGGCAAACCTTGCAAGCACGACAACCTCTGGAAATACGCAAAACAGCTCAAGAATCGCTCAATTTCAACAGCAGATAAAGAGAGAGGCGCAGGAAGCAGCCTTTACCGATGATTTTGGCGATATATTTGGCTCAACCGCAAAAGGTCGTTTCGGTCCAGCCAATCTTGATGGAAACATTAAGCTGGCTAGGATTGTCTACAGTACCGTTGTAGATCTTGCACAGATGGGATTTGCAGTCTCTGATGGAGATGGTGGGCTCGTTGTTGCTCTTCATGTCCCCCCTTCTGAGTCGCGTATGCTTCCGGGTGCACCCTACCGTATTGCAGTTCAATATCAAACGTTTGTAGAAGGCGAGATCCCAGAAGATGTGGAGGTGGCAACCTGCTCTAACAGCATATATGACACTGCGAAAACGTGCTTGGCTGACTCTAATGAAGGGAACACTTGGACTACCTATGTAGGAGGAGATCCGATGCTGAGAGTGGTGGATCCAGATACAGATCTACGTACTCCACACCCAAGTTGGGCTGAGGAGATGATGGAGCTTCTCTATACGCCGATCATCCCCAATGTTGCGGTCTACAGCATGATCAAAAATCGTGACCATACAGTGACATTTGAGCAATTGAACCAGGCGATTATTGATAATGCGGGTGGCTCAAAGGGTAGTGCCTGTAAGGACTCAGAGTCAGATAGTAATGTAGACTGCTTTGAGAACCTTTACGGTCTTGTACTGACAACTGATCCCTACTCGGTGGCGAAATCCATTGTCTCCAAGGATATGGCAACCCATCTTCGTGGGGAGATGGACCACCTGCTGATGAAGATAGTGGATGAGAAAATGAGTCGTGGAGAAGACCCGCTGACGATAGCCAAAAAGATGATTGATCTGCTGAAGCCCGCATCGGATAAAGAGACTGAGGCAGAGTTCTTTGCCCGTATTATTAATGCTGAGCCATATCTTCTGGATATGATGACGGATGAGTATATTGATACCTTGGTCAGAGCCATTCCTGCAGAGTTTTCGGATAGTGATAAATCAGCTGTGCTACAGCTAAAAGAGGGCTTCACACTCGCTAAAGATACAGAGCTGCAGCCAAAAACTGCACTGGCCTTTACCGTGTTGATGGTGAATAAGTTCGTTTCAGGTGAGGGGAATGTTGAGTTTGAGCGAGTTCCTGCAGACCAGACAGATTTAAGCTGGATGCTTGGTGATGCGCTGGAGAAAGTGCTGCAGAGTGGTGAGGTGGGAACGATTGGAATAGCTGGTGTAGACCCGCTTCAAGGGTTGATTGAGTCACTGTTTGCGCAGAATGAGAGTGGTATTAGCGCATCGTCGGTAAGTGACAAAATTACCAAAATCTGGTGGCCGAAACGCAACGCCTTCTCTACGGAAATATTGAGCCAGCTACAAAACTTGGGTCTTGCAGATAATGATGGAGATGGTGAGATTGGTGAGAGTGACATTAATAATAGCAGCATGGGTGATGAACTCTGGGATGCTATTGACAAGGCTGAAAAGGAGAAGGAAGACTTCGATGGCGACCAATTTATACTGGCCATGTTTAAAAAGTTAACTGGAGATACGCGACTTACGGTTGAACCAGAACTTAAGAAAATTTTCGATAATTTAATGACCTATGTTGATGGTATACAGGAAAAAATAGAGAAAATTTTTGGAGAGCGTGCTCGGTATGCAGGGTTTGAGAGTATTGATGAGCATGTTAATCAGGGGGCATTTGATGACCATGGCTACGGTGGAGGAAATACCGCATCGACACACGTAGAGATCACAATTCGTGATAACTATAACTGGCAAGAGATAGGTGATAAATTTACAGCTGTAGCGCTGGTACCCTTGGTATTTGACCGCTATGAGATGAGAGAGCACCCAGAGTATAGTGACGACGGCAATAGTGGAGCTAAAGGAATACAACTTGCTCAAGGTACCAGTACAGACAGCAGTGACACAGCTATCTGGCACAATACCGAAGTACCTCTCTATCGAAAGGGGAACAGCGTGAGTGATGGAGGTGATTTTTATGAGACCTCTGACACCTACAAGGTCTATGTAGAGTTGGGCGGAGAGTGGGTAGTGGCGAGTGATGTTCCGCTGTTCCCAATGGGGCTAGACGAAAATAACCAAGAGAGGATACAGCAGCTTGATGTGCCCTATTTCGGCGGCGCGGGTACTACAAATCAGGGTGACACGGGTGGATATATGCCACATGGGCCTGAAGCTGGATTTGGAGTTATGCAGGAGGGGCGAGACTTCTTCAAGAAGGGAGACCAGAGAAGCTTCTTCTATCCTGCAATCAAGGTCAAGAATGACGATGCAGAGATAAAGTCGGATGGAACATACAAGAGAAGTGATCTACACATGGTAGGTGAGGAGTTGCTCTCTTATGATGGGACTAAAGATCAGATTCGCCCAAAAACAAAAACAGAGTTAATGGGCGTGCTTCAGAATGCTACGGTGAACCTGTTTGTCTTGGCGAAGAACCATGAAGAGAAAGACAAGCTCTACTCCCGTAATCGTGATGACTTGACTGAGCTGATCGCGAAGGTCAGATCGAATCAGGAGGTCGAGACCGCATCTGGGAAGACTAAACTATCGCCTGCACCATTTGTCGGCTTCTTCGACAACTACTGGTCTGAGCGAGGTGGATGTGCGGACTACGCTTCAGCAGAGAGTGGAGAGTGTGTTAATCAACACTCTAATTATGATAAAGCCCAGTACGGTGTAGAAAAATCGATCACCAATGGCGGTATTGTATTAGTGGACATTGTTCCTTCAACTGACTCAAGAGCGATACCACAGCAGCTGCTGCTTGAGGTGAACATGGCATTTGAGTCAGCAGATTGGCATGAGGTAGAGTTGGTGTTACGCTCAACCGATACTGATAGTGATGGCCCAGACTCTGTTTTTGATACTGATCACTTTGAGTTTAAGGATAACTTCTTTGACAGCAATAATGGGGGGGTTGATGCCGGATCTCTTGTTGAATCGGGTGCCTTTGGCCGTGGGCTGGCAATAGAACCGGATGGTAAACATGTGGATAATGGTAGCTGGAATGACGACTTTGGATTAAGAATCAAGGTGTTTGATGATGCTCTGCTACAGAATCACAAGAATCGCATCTTTATTGTCTTGCGCAGTGACGACAAAATGGCTCTATTTGTCAATGAAATGGGGAGTGACCTCGGATCACTTCTTGGCTCGAAGATAGAGCTGAAGAAGTTACTGAGTTCGGATGGGTATGATGACTTGATCAACAAAACGGGGGAATTCCTCAATACTCCAACTTGGCTTGACAAGGACAATGTGAAGACGGCTATTGGTCAAGCGGCACAGAAAAAAGGCAACAAAACCAAGCTGAAGGCTGATCATCTGAACAAAGACACCTCTATCACGGTGGACGTTGTTATGATTGAGTCTGGCTATGATACACATGCTAGAGTTTTGGACGAGCAGCTCCTCAAAGAGACGCAGGGAAATGCTAATTATGATGGGTACTCATCATTAATTGACCAACTCTTGTTTGAGGTACTGATGCCAGTTGCTAAGGGTGATGCCGTATTTATGGTAGGTGGAGAGCATTTTGACCCGAATGCAAAAGA
>Ga0209559_1000518_pt1 | contig 24692 bp, 16 predicted proteins | sample SaaInlV_110m_DNA_FD_184677 | JGI IMG/M metagenome (GOLD analysis project Ga0209559, IMG submission 184677) | Marine microbial communities from expanding oxygen minimum zones in the Saanich Inlet - Saanich Inlet SI074_LV_165m_DNA (SPAdes) (version 2) | ecosystem: Environmental > Aquatic > Marine...
GCATGAAGGCATGAAAAATATGTGGAGTTATCAGGAATCCTGGCTGGTATCAGGACAAATGAGAGATTATTGGATGATATTTCACAGCTTGTAATATGAAAATATGGCTTTTATACTTCCTATACTTTAACCCACCAGTGAAATACATTGCGAGACGATAAACGTCTTACGCTTGCCCAGTCGTTGCGACATGAAGGTAATCAGGGGAATGACGAGGAAACTGGTACACAGGGCGCTGACCGAACCGAACCATGCGGGCCATGTGCCCGCCGACCCGGCATCACCATTGAAGATGTAATACACGATGATGAAGAATGAAAACCCGGCCACCGTGTTGAATGCATTGAACACAAAAAAGGTGGCAATGCACAGACGGCGAAATGGCTCGCATTGAAAGGCCTGCTTGAATCCCGTAAACAGGTTGGTAAAGTTTTGGCCCATCTTGTCAAATGACAGCTCATCCAGGTCCTGTTTATTGACGGGCTGGGTTTTGCAAAACAGAGCAGGGGTCATGGTTAATACCAGGCAACCCAGCCCCACCCAGATCGACAGCTCGCGTGCTCCGGCAGCAGAGTTTTCAAACAACTCGGGGTCGTAAATGATCACCCAGAACCACGGCACAATAACCCAGGCCCACTGACCAATCCATTGCGCCACCGCCATCAGTCTCGTCCGTTCGTGATAATCCCTGCTGGTTTCGTACCCCATCGCCACATAGGGCGTGGCAAAAATCGTCAACCCAAGATAGAAAACAATGGATACCAACAGAAAATAGGTGAAGTTATAGATCTCGGAATTTTCCGGGTAGACCTGCCACATGGCGATAAAACTCAGCCCAGTGACTATGGAACCTATAAAGATGTAGGGCTTGCGCCGCCCCCATCGTGAATAGGTATTATCCGAGATGTAACCCATCAAGGGATCGGTAATGGCATCCATCAGGCGTGGTACAAAAAACAGGATGCCCCATAACAGCGGGTCCATACCCAGCCCTTTGACCAGCACCACCATGAAAATCGACAGTGCCGCCGGAAACATCTGATTCCCCAGCATGCCGACACCAAAAGCAATTTTTTGACCGAGAGGTATCCGGTCTTCAGGTGCAGTCTGGTAGAGCTCCGACATTGCATTCACCTCCTCTTTTGATTTTTTATTGTATCAAGGTGACCGCATCTGGCCGTCACCTGTTAACCCACCTGTGAACAGGAATAGGTTTTTTCCACCCGATGGCCATACAGTTCCTGCATCGCCAGCTTGGGCTGTCGATCCACCGTGAACAGGCCCCAGTGCTTTTCCGGCTCATCCGGATCATCGGAACTTTTCCAGGGCTCATCAAAGGCCTCGAACACGAAGGTCAGGATCTTTTTATTCACACTCCAATCCATCAATTCGCTGTAGTATTGCGCTTGGAATTCCTGCGAAGCATTCCACGCATCAATACCTCGACCGTTGGCACGGGTTGTCCAGCCCGCCTCGGTAATCACCACCGGCTTATCCGGGTACAGCGAAGCCACGCTTTTATAATTCTGCTTGGTGTAACGCAATGCGCCCTCGATGGTCTGGTATTCCCACACCGGGTAACTATGGACCGAGATAAAGTCGATCACCTGCACCAGTGGTTTTAAATGTTCAAGCCAGGGTACATAGTTTTCGCAGAAGGTAACGGGTTGACGGGCGAACTGCTTGATACGTCGCGCAAACTCGATCAGGCGCTCCAGCGGCACGCGGTGATCGCTCCAGTCCACCGACGCCTCGTTACCAATCGACAGCGAAAAAACAATCTCCGGGTATTCATTCGCCAACTCAATTAGACGCTTGATCTGGCGGTCATTGGCAACCCTGTTTTTTTCAAGCTGATGCTCCGGGTGCGCTTGCAGCCACGGGCAATCCGGACTTTGCATCTCGGCCGCCACATCCGCTCCCAGCATGACCTTGAAGTTCAGGCGCTCATTTCTGATCGCAGACAACACAAGGTCTGCATGACGACTGCAATCATAGATACGCAGGTACTGCCATTGGCCTTGCAACAGTTTCAGGTCTTCAACCACTTGCTGGTAGCTTGGGTAGACATCGAGGATGGGTGACTGGTGCTTCCGGTAGCCGGAGTAACAGATCGCATGACCAAATTCGATTCCGAGTTGTTGGGCAAATTTCATGGCTTCACCTCACCGGTATTTCATCTGACCATGTTGATCCCACAGTCCCCAGTAGGCGCCCACATCACCTTCATTGCCCACTTTCCAGGATTCATCGAAGGATGAAAAATAAAAGATATCGATTCCTTCTTCCTGCGCCCACTGGTAGGCGTTGATGAAATAGTTGATCGCGTTATCCTCGCTCGGCACGGCGCCCCCATAAGGCGTTCCGATATTCGGCCAACCGGTCTCGCTGATGATCACCGGCTTGCCGTGTGCGACATTTTGTGCACGACGGTACATTTCCTTCATGTAGACCAACGAGTATTCCGCCGGGCAGCTTTCCCAGAACGGGTAACAATTGATCAGGAGCGCGTCGCAGGCTTCTGCCACACGAGGATGATTCTCGAACAGGAAATAGGCATCGACATAACCGATCATGACGTTGGGCAATACCTGCTTAGCCCTGGCTATATAATCCAGCAATTCGTCCTCGCTGATGTCACCACGCAACAAGACCTCGTTGCCGATGGCCAGTATATCGGCGTACCCGGCCGCTGCGATCTCGATGCCATTAGCCAGTTCGATTTCATTCATGTCACGGTCTTCTCCGATACCCACACCCACCATGGTGTTCAAACCCAATTCACGGGCGATTCGCGGCGAATGCTGATTACCCTCAATGCAGGAAAAAGTCCGAATCCAACGGGTATAAGGCTGTATGATTTGCATGCGCTGCCGAATCTGCGCTTCGCTGATGTCCATACCCGGCTTTTGCCCATCCATGTACGGGCTATAAGACAAACCGTGAATCTTGTTTTGCAGGATCTTGAGCAGCAGGGCCCGCTTTTCTTCACTGGACAGCTGAAACACGGCCACGCCGGCCAGATCGGGTTGAAGCGCCGCATAAAATTCGGAACGCAATTGTGGATTGGCACTCGACTTGGAAAAAACAGGATAAGAAGCTTGAAAACCGTCTGACATAAGCACACTCAATACAAGGAACACTCATCGCGGTAACAACCAAGACACCGGTGACCACAACAACACGTATCACCCTGCCAAGGACTAGAGCACCGCCCCATGATTTTTATTATTGACGCTGGAATTCTTTTAACCGACCCCTTATGCTATATAGCAGTTTGATCGAGCAAAAAAACAATGTCAAGCCCAATGTTCCTTAAATTTTCGGCATATCAGATGAAGATTGGCAATGACCCGGCTCGCCGTGGCGGAAGCAGATTAAAAACTGCTATAGTCCACAAAACTTTGATCTACCACGTTCCACGCACGAGGACAGTTTAATGTCAGAACCCGTTTTACTGGTTGCAGATATCGGTGGCACCAACGCCCGCTTTGCACTGGCCAACACCCAGACCACCGGATTCCGCGACGAAATGACGCTACCCTGTGAGCGCTACCCCGGGATTGATAAGGCCATTCGAGCCTATTTTGATCGCATCGGCAGCCCGGCACCCAGCATCATGTGCCTGGCCGTGGCGGGCCCCATCATCAACCAGCAGGTACAACTCACCAACAACCCCTGGTTTATTGCTGCACAAGACCTGGAACGCCAGATGGGATGCAAAAAAGTACAGTTGATCAATGACTTCACCGCGATCGCCCTGTCGCTTCCGTTCCTGGCTGACGATGAATGCATGACCATAGGACCTAACCTCGCCGCCAACTCGGGACAGGACCTTCATGGACGGTACGGCGTAGTCGGGCCTGGTACTGGTCTGGGCATCGCCGGCCTGATCAAGAATGCCGGGCAGTACATACCCATCACTACCGAGGCGGGACACATGGGCTTTGCGCCCGAAACACCCCAGCAGATTGAATTGCTGAAAACCCTGCGGCAGCGCTGGCCCCGTGTATCCAGCGAACGGCTGTTATCCGGCTCGGGTATCGAAAACATCTACTGGGCATTGAACCACGACTCGGACCTGCCGGAAGCATCACTCAATGCGGCGGAAATCTTTGAGCAGGCCATTAAGCAGCGATCATCCATGGCGCGCCGCGCGGTCAGCCTGTTCTTCGAGGTACTGGGCCAGGTCGCAGGTGACATAGCACTGGCGTTCGGGGCGGAATCAGGGATATATATTGCGGGGGGAATGGTTAAGCGTTACCCCGAATTACTGGCCGACAGCCAGTTTCGTGCCGCGTTCGAAAGCAAGGGCAGGCACCGCATCCTGATGGAGCGTATACCCACCCGGCTGATACTGCATCCGCAACCGGGATTACTGGGAGCCAGTTACCAGGTACAACAGTTGGTTCACAACCTGTGACTGCGCCCCCTTAATGACTGATTGCAATCGGAATAGATAAAGTCACCCGGGTACCTTGACCCAGTTCGCTGTCAATAGACACCGACCAACCGAGGATCGTCACAATTTCCTTAACCAGCGACATGCCAAGGCCGGAACCGGGCACCTGTCCGGATTTTTCAGCCCGGTAAAACCGCTCAAAGATATGACTGACCTGTTCCTCGGTCATGCCAATCCCGTAATCTCTAACATCGATAGTGACCACCTCTTCATTGAATGTCGCGTTCAGTTCAACATCAGCAACACCCTCCGAATACTTGAACGCATTGCTTAAAATATTATCCATCAATTGTCGAAACTTGTTGCTGTCCATTTTTACTTTTGGCATCACACTCGGTAGTTTCCATAACAATTTACGGTTCTTTTGGGCGGGAACAAATGCGCAGCAGATTTCTAACAGCACTGGCTTGAGCGGTTGTAAGTGAATATCAAAATCCTGCCCCGCCCTTGCCTCAATCCTGGCCAGATCCAACAGCTCGTTCAACATGTGATTCAAGTGCCCTGACTGTCGATGTATGGTTTCCAGCATTTCTCTCTGTACGGCAGGGGACTGCTCGGTCTCGAGTAACAATTCACTGAACCCATACACGCTGGAAAGAGGAGTACGCAGCTCATGCGCTGCAGTGGCCAGAAAGTCACTTTTCATCTTGTCGACTTCATATTCGTGGGTAATATCTCGCACGTATAAAACCCGTTCTGAAGATTGATCATCTTGATGCAATCCACGCTCATATACCATTAATACGCTTTGCCTCGGATGACGGGTTGTGACTATGTAACGATGATCATCCTGCATATGAATCTCGCTGGCAGCACACTCCCTTTCAATCAATGCAAAGAACTCCTGTCTCGGTACACCTATGGCCTTGCTCAACTCAATCCCTGTCAAGTGTTGAAACGACGAATTAATCGATGTCGCCACTTGCTCCTCATTAAAGTACACCAGGCCATCCGGACTCAGTTCAAACACTGTATCAAGCTGTTTGCGACGCTGCTCCACCAACTGTTGTGTACGCTCTCTCTGGGACACGTCACGACAACTCCAGAGATGTGCGACATCCTGTTCTTCTTTTTCGATGCGAATGTAATCAAGCTCGATAATCCGGCGATCATCCAATACCAGCAATTGATTGAGTCGCGTATCCTCAGTGAAAACCAGAAAACCAGAAAACCGGGTTGCCCTGTTTTGTCGAAATCGACCAGTGCTTTTCCATTCATAGAAATGTTACGCAGGTCTTTTTGTAACATTTCGTGAGGATTCAATGGCAAGTCAAATAAATTAATAAACCCCGCATTGACATGCTGGACATGGCCATTCTTATCAGCAAGCAAGATGCCTCCCTGCAAGTTACTAATGAGTCCTTCCATTATCAGCGCATTTTCCTGCAGGACATGATGCTGTCGCTCATTCTCGGACATCAGGTTTTTCAAGCCGAGTGACATTTCATTGAATGCAGTGGTCGCACGGGCGATCTCATCGTTACCCCTGACGGCCACCTGGTAGCCGAACTTACCCTCCCTGACGGCACGTGTTCCCAGTATCAGGTTACCCAACTGCCGCGTGAGCAAGGTTCCGAGCACGATCGAAAACAGGGCTGATAAAAACAATTCAATCGAAGCGATGCCACTTAACCTGCGCAAGGCATCAGTAATGTCCTGTTGCATTTGCTCGATATCGAGTCCCAATTCCACCTTGCCGTAATAGGTACCGGCAATTTCAATCGAGGCTGCTACATCGAATACACCATCATTCACCGTGTGCAAGCCACTATCCGGTTTGAACAGACCTGCAGGCTGAGTGCCCGCTGCTGCCAATACCTGTGCGCCATCCTTGATCCGTGCATAGACAACACCCGGGTTACGCATGATCTCTTCGACAAAGGACTCCAGTGACGCCAGGTCATAACTGAGCAAGGCATCGCTGGTAGCCGTTGCAAACAGCGTGGCCGTGGTATGTGCCCGTTGCATCAACTGGTGTTCACCGGTTAAGGTTAATTGCTGCAAACTGCTCCACACCAGAAGTGCCAACAGCAGGGCCTCAATCAAGGCTATGCCGAGGACCGTTTTAAGTCGAAATGACATGTTAATTGTCCACCGAGTGTCAACATGGATATCACCCCTGTAGTCAATACGCCGTTTGTCGGGGTGGTTGCGTTACACGACGATTATGCTTTGTGTTATTTTGATTTTCCGGGGGGCATAACCCACAGGCAATCCCCCCAATACATTTCTTAATGACCGCGTTGCTGGTTACTTTTGCAACGCGATACATCGCAAGCATCACCCTATATTTCGGGCTGACAATGCTCCTGGATATCTCGCACCAGGGCGAGCGGACTGAAGGGTTTGACGTAATAGGAATCCGCACCGACTTCAGCCCCTTTTTGCAGGTCTGCTTCCTGTCCTCTCGCAGTAACCAGTATGACCCATATTTCCTTTAGGTCAGCATCCTTCTTGATGATTTCGCACAGGTCATAGCCATTGATTTCGCCCGGCATCATCACGTCCAGCACCACCACATCGGGTTTTTCATGCCGCACCAGTTTCTCAGCGCTCACCGCATTGCTCGCCTCAAGAATCTGGTAATTGCCCATCAAGGTTAGGCCGATCATTCGACGAATATCTTCATGGTCATCTACTATCAGTACCTTTTTCATTTCATTTTCCATTTATAAATTTCAAGTCATTAAGCAGGCACCCTTTGCATCAATGGACCCATCACGTTGTCCACTTCCAAGGGGTATAGAAAGAGTATGCAGAAGGCATACCAACATAGAGTCTATAACACAGGGTCAAACCAGGCATTTCGCATTCTGCCTCTGCCTCTGCCTCTGCCATATCGATGGAAGTTACGACGAAATATGCGTCGCATTTTGCGATTTTTTGAAAGTTCGAGGTCAGTTTTCCCAGGCCTGTTTCTTGCGATAAATCGTTGATGGATGCACATCCAGTAACGCGGCTGCCTTGGGCACATTGTTATCACAACGTTCCAGAGCCTGCATGATGGCATCACGCTCGATTTCAGCAAGGGTTTTTAGCGGACTTGATCTCATCTTGTCACTTTCCGTTTTTTTCTCGGCAGGCTCAACCACCCAGGGTAATTCACCGGTCGACTCATAGGACAAGGGAGGTGGTAATTGTTCTGCGGTGACTTCATCACCATCATGCAGCACGGTAATGTTATGCACCACGTTTTGCAGTTGACGCACGTTACCCGGCCACTGGTAGCTGACCATCAACGACTGCACCTCGGTCGAAAACTGGCGAAATCGTTTTCCCTCCTTGGCCGAATACAACTTGAGAAAGTAATTGGCCAACATCAGGATATCGCCACTGCGCTCCCTTAATGGGGGCAGGGTAATGGGCACCACGTTGAGTCGGTAGTACAAGTCCTCTCGAAACCGCCCCTGCCTCACTTCCTGAATCGGGTTGCGGTTGGTGGCACAGACGATGCGCACATCAACCACCTGCTCTGAAGAGCCACCGACCTTGACAAATTTCCCGGTCTGCAGGAAACGCAGCAACTTGCTTTGCAGGTCCATATGCATCTCGGCCACTTCATCCAGGAACAGTGTGCCTCCATTGGCACGGTAGACCGCTCCATCATGGTCTTTCACCGCACCCGTAAAGGCGCCCTTGCGATGCCCGAACAGCTCGCTTTCTATCAGGTCGGCCGGAATGGCCGCACAGTTGACCGCAACAAACGGATGGTCGCGTCTGGATCCGTGCTGATGAATGGCCTCGGCACACAACTCCTTGCCGGTGCCACTTTCACCAAGGATGAACACGGTGGCCGTACTGCTGGCACAGGACTCCACCATACGATACACCATCTGCATAGGCAGGCTGTTACCTATAAATCCATAAAACTGGTCTCGATTGAACTCGCTTTCATTGGTGGTCACCAATCCGCTCAGGTACTGTATCTCCAGCGAGTTACGGATAGTGGCTCGAAGTCGATCGCCCTTGAAGGGTTTTTCCAGGAAATCCTTGGCCCCGTAGCGCATCGCCTCGACGGCGGCTTCCATTGATCCGTTACCGGTAATAATGACAACGGTCGTCGGGATCGCGTGATCGTGGATATAACGCAGCACATCGATGCCATTACCATCCGGCAATTGAAGGTCCAGCAGCATTAACCCTGGCAATTCTGACTCCACCATTTCAATGGCCTGGCGTGCCGTTGCGGCATGCAGCAGGTGCAGTCGCTCGTCTTTCAAGTAAGCCTTGTACAACGAGGCCAGGTCAGGCTCATCCTCTACGATCAGCACTGAGGGTAAATTTGATTTCATGTTTAACGCTTAATCCTTAAATGATTTTTTATTCGATTATTTAATCAAGGCAGCCTGCTACACATTCCACGGCCGCTTTAATGAAGACACTGCCGCAACTGGGGCACTGATGTTTCAGACTTCGCACCTGCACCATCAGCTGCCATCTCTGGCAACCACAACTCAACCTTCGATCCCTTGCCATACTCGCTACTGAACCGGATATTACCACCGTGGAAGTCAACAATCTCTTTTACAATACTCATACCTAGTCCAGTTCCCGGGATTGTTCCAGCAGAATCTGCCCGGTAAAACCGCTCGTATACCCGCTCCAACTGTTCCGGCGTCATGCCGATGCCATGATCCCTGACCTCGAAGCCGCAACATCCGTCAGCAGACAGCAAGGCTACACGGACCGCACCTCCCTGCGGTGAGTACTTGTAAGCATTGGATACAATGTTGTTCAGCGTTTGCTTAATCTTGTTGGCATCGGCATAAACCCATAACGGCCCGGCACAGGGCTCGAGATCGGGTGCCGCCCTACCTTCAGGCACCGGGTAACTGTCCACTGCAGCCTCGACCACCTGTTGCAAGTCCACGCGCTCGAACACGAAATTGGCCCCTTTGCGTGATTCGATCCGCGTTAAATCGAGGAACTCGTCAATAATGGATGCCATCAAACCAGCCTCCTTGTAGATGGTCTTGGCAGACTCTTCCTGCAACGGATCTTTAAGTCCCGAGTGCAACAACAGCTCTGAGTAACCGTAAATACTCGCCATCGGCGTCCGTAATTCGTGGGCAGCCATGGAAACAAACTCACTTTTCATTCGATCCACCTCGGTTTCGGCCGTGATATCACGAAAGAACAAGATCACAGGGATGGAGGCAGAAGCTGATTCAATTAACTTGATTTCAAGCACCCGTTTGCCTGCACTGGTCAGCTCGATCACGTTACTGGATGGCGAATCCAAAGGTTGCTGGCGCATTGTATCCACCCCGATAAAACCGGCAGACGGGTCACACAATCCATTTAACAGGTTTGAAAATGCCACCGCATCCAACCCGAGCATTGATGACATATCGAGACTGGTCATGCTCAGGAAGGCTGGATTCACAAACTGGATGGCCATCTGCGGATCGAATGACACCATACCATCCGGTGAAGTGTCGAACATGGCATTCAATTGCGCATTGCGTTGCTCCAGTTCAAACTCAGCCTGCCGCCGATCACTAATATCGGACAGCGAACCGGTAACCCGTATGACCTTACCATCTCGATCATGTAATGCCCGGCCACGTTCATACACCCAGGCGTAATGCCCATCCTTGCAACGCATGCGAAATTCACACTGGTAGTAATGTGTCGCCCCCTGCAAATGCTGATCAAGCGCCAGACTGACCCGCTCTTGATCCTCGGGATGAATCAACATATCCCGTTCGCTGATATGATCAGCAATATCACCGGGGTAAAATCCGAGCAGACGCTTCCATCGATCAGAAAAAAAGGTCTGGCCTGTCTCCGGGTTCCAGTCCCAGATACCATCGTTTGCCCCGCTAACAGCCAGCATCCAGCGCTCCTCGCTGGTCTTGAGGGCCCGTTCCACCCTGACGCGTTGCTGGATTTCACTCGATAACGCAAGGTTTTGTTTTTCTGCACTCTTGCGCCGTTGCTCGGCCAGCGCGATGCCGGTCTTCAACTGTTCCGCTGCCAGTCGAGTCTTGTCCAGCAAGTGAGCCCCGAACAGCATCAAGATCGGCAATGCCGCGGCCACCACCATCACGTGAAACTCGGGAATATGCCCATAGATCAATTCTCGCGGCATAATCCTGACCAGGCGTAACCCGTCGACAGCGAGCGGTAACCCAATCATGATCACCTTGTCTAGGTCCATCCAGTTCGCCACCACGGCATCGTTTTCGACCACTTCCCCCATCTTGATCGACTCCATGGCTTGCTGCATGCCCGGCAACAGCGGTTCTTCACCTCTCATCCCGATATACCGGCCATCGCCCACAACCAGTATCTCGCGCCACGGCATCTTGTTCACACCATCGCCAGTGGAAAGCAATACCCTCAGGTTGGCAATCGATACCATGGCTCCCGCATTGTTCGGATAATCCACCGCTTGCAGCGACACCAGGCGCCCTTCACCATCAACATACAGCCCATTACCCCCCTGCTTAAGCCATCTACCAAGTGCATCGGGCAGCGGAGTGGCGGGCTCGGTATTGACCAGCACGTCGCCCTCGTCATCGACGTACAGCAGTTGATCCACACTGATTGCACCTAACCAGTCATTGACGTGTTGCTTGAGGCGTTGCTCGACTGCCAGCAAGCTGGATCCCAGGCCGTAACGCATCGACATGCCGAGGTCGCGATTCTTTAGGTAGGCCTTAACCTCATACAGCAGCGCGTGCTGGCGGTTTTCCTGGTGAAAGTCATCAATCAGGTTCGATAACAGCTCACTGCGTTGACGCACCTCCTGGAAAAAATAGCGGTCCGAGTCCTGTTTCATTTGATGCCAGGACAGCATCGAATGACTGATGATCAGGATGCTGTAAACCGCAAAGAACCAGGCAACAACGGTGGTAATCCTGGCCTGTAGCCGTTGTAGCAACAGGGTGAACACGAGAGTATCTGCTTCAATTTAGGTGGCTGGCAAAAAACTCGGGGAACCAGTTCTGAATTCCGGGGTAGTACTTCTGCAGCAGCCGGTCGTATTCGCCGTTGGCGCGCACTTGTTCGAGATAGCGATTGAATTCCGCCTGCAACTCCGGTGATTCCTTGGGGAAGGCCGCGGCCAGGTTCTGATGCCCGGAGATAGGCCCGATCACCTTGATCTTGCCGGCCCATTTTTGCAGGTCGAGGATCACGTCGGGAACATCTAACAAGGTGTAATCTGCCTCACCAGCCAGCAAGGTCGGCGCCATTTCATTGATGTTGGTGCTCTTGGTATAACTTTGCAGATTGATGCCCCGGTCCTTGAGACCGTAATTGGCCGGGTCAAGACAGGTTTTTTCCATCACCAGCAAACGCTGGGCACCGATCAAGTCCTTGGTCTCGGCGATATCCTGGTCCAGGTTTTCCGATCCCTTGATCGGCAGGGTGGTTGACTGGGCCGGAGCAACCAGCAACACCTGCGAAGGGAAGGTTGGCGTGGAATAATTCAACACGGCCTGGCGCCATGGCAACACGGTGAACCCGGCCGCGATCATGTCCCCTTTGACCGGGTATTCTCCAGTCAACCCGACCTGGCCGTCTTTACGAACCACATCCTGACCCAGCAGGTCACGGATCACGTTATAGAAGTTGCTGTACACCAGCTTGTATTCCACACCCAGGTGCCGGGCAAACCCCTGTACCAGTTCCACATCAAACCCGTCACCGGCACCGGTAACAAAATTGGCATAACGCACACCCAAATGGCGCAATTCACCGCGCTCCTTGATCTCGGCCAGGTCCGCAAATGCCTGGCCATGAATGATGACGGAGGCCACCACGATAAACAGCAACTTAATCAAGATTGATGATTTGTTCATTTTTTATCTCCTGTTCTATACCTGAATCCCTGGCCGAATGACATTCAATTGCTAATCAAACTGTCAGGGCAAACAAACTTATCTCCGTATTTGCAAAAAACGAACCAGAAGTGCCGAATGCAAACGGCAAGTGGTGGCTGACGGGAGACGCAGGAAATGAACGCAATTTGCGAGAAATGTCGCATATTGCGACGCGCCTTGCGTAGCACGGGGTGTTAATCATCACCTACCCCTGCATCAGAAGCAGTCACGACAATGATTAATAATGTCAAGATGAGGTTTGACGTCTTTGCGCGGTGAGGGGACTAAAGGTGGGCTTCAGTCGCGACCGTAGAGCTGGTAGAAGTCGGTTGCAGACACCGGCCGACCGAACAAAAAACCCTGCCCGTACTGGTAACCCATACGCCGTAATTGAGACAATTGGTCAGGATTCTCGATGCCCACGGCCACCGGTTCAAGATCCATGACCCGACCCAAGGCCGCCACCGACTCACATTGAGCCACGCCTTCATCCGACATACTCATCGAGGCCAGGGTTGACGCACCGACCTTGAGTCGACTGATCGGAGCACGAGCGAGGCTGTTCAAGCTAAAACGCTCGTTGGCCACATCCTCTATCCCCAGCCTGATTCCAAGCTGCCGCAACAACTTGACCAATTCGCGACGCCCCTCAACCGCGGTCAACGCATCAAAACCCTTGATATCAAAGTCAAGCGGGACGCCATCGCTCCCGTCACCTGCCCGCTCAAAGCACTCTACGGCTTGCATGACTTCTTCAATGAAATGGTGATCCAACACCTGCTCCAATGACAGGTTGACGGTTAAACGTATACCTTTCATCCCCTGCTCGTACCAGCGAGCCATTTGCTCGCAGGCGGAGTGCATGACCACCTGGTTAAGCGGAAGAATCAATCCATTTTTCTCAGCCTGATGGACCAAACCCTCTGGCGACATGGTTTTACCCTGGCGCGACATACAGCGCAGCAGGGCTTCCGCACCGACCAACCGAGGGTGCTCCTTACTCAGATCAAACACCGGTTGATACACCATGTGCAAGTAGTGGCGTTCAAGTGCATGTTTCAAGTCACAACGTGCGCGTGCGCCGCGGTTGATACGGTTATCGGACTCACCGTACAGCACGATTTGATTGCCTCCGGCAGCCTTGGCGATATACATCGCCGTATCGGCCAACTGGATCAGGCTGGCACCGTCCTCGGCATGCAAGGGAAACAGTGCGCAGCCAATGCTCATACCAATACTGACCTGCTTACCGTCGAACGACATGGGTCGCGACACTTCACGAATAATCTTGCCGGTAAATACCTGCAGGTACGATTTATCCATTTGGCCATCCAATATCAGCACGAACTCGTCACCACCGTATCGGGCAAAGGTATCCGCTTCTCGAATCATGCCCCCCATTCGATTGGCGAACTCGATCAACACCTTGTCACCCACTTCATGCCCGTGTTGATCGTTCACTGCCTTGAACCCATCCAGATCGATAAACATCAGGGTCAGCGATTCATTCCGCCGACGCGCCAGAGCCAGCGCAATATCCAGGCGATTATGCAACAGGTTTCGGTTGGGCAGGCCGGTCAACCCATCGTAGTTTGCCACATGGCTCAGGTGTTGCTCGACCTTGAGAATGGGGGACAGGTCGGACACCAAACCTATATACGAATCCACTTCATCCAACTGGTTGCGACTGACCGAAACGGCAAGCCATGCAACGGTGGTTTTACCGGATTTGTGATGCAAGTGAATTCGCCCCTGCCACTGGTCAGACTGCTGTAGTTTATCCCACAGAGACTGGTGATTCTTCAGCGGCGTTTCAGGCTCTAACAGCAGTGACATCGGCTGACCGATCAGGTTATCCGAATCAAAACCCGACATCTGCACCAGCGCAGGGTTAACCGCCAGTTGATTGCCATCACGATCGAGTACCAGGATGCCCTCGTTAGCGCTGATAAATACAGTCGTGGCCAGGGTCCAGGACATATCCTTTTGCAACTCATTGGTTTCAGGAAAAAACAGCCAGTGCAATAACTCCTGACCGGTTTCTGCATCCTCGCGCGAGACCACTCTAAGCCTGAAATGGCGGGACTGGTTAGCCTGGTCTGACAGCTGGACAAGGCCGGGGATAACCTCGGGGTGAATGCGATCGCTGAACTGGTCTGCGCCCAGGACCAGGTCGGCAGGTAACAGCCGCGTTATGTGCGTTCCCACCGGGTTGGTCACACCAAAAAACGCGACCGCCGCCGGATTGGCATGCTGCACACGCCCCCAACTATCTGTGGCGATATATAGATTTCGGTTATCCAACAGCACCTGTTGCAAGGCATCATCCTTTTGATCCAGCGCGGCCTGCTTGCCCACCAGGTGCTGGTACTCCGCCTTGAGCTTTTCGTGATCATCGATCAATAACCTCAGGTCTTCCGCATAGCGGTAAAGCTGTTGAGAAAAATCCCGTTTTTTCGGATTGTCATGTTGAGTCGTTATGGATCGCGTAATTTTCATCAGATTTGTCACTTTTTGATTTCCGCCACAACACCCGGTATCTCTATGGATTTTGTCGGGCAGGCAATCTGACCTCGCAAAAACCACGCCAATCTGGAGTCCCATTCATCAGGATCCCCCACCCACGCAGGCAACATTACTGGCATACATATTGCTCGCACAGGAGTAAGACTATGCAATCAAGATTCAGCACCTAAACTCAATAATCAGAATGAACAATTTAGCCAACATAACAACCGTCTACGGCCTTACACCAAACACAGAAAGGACACCTTAACCATGGACGTCTTACTCGTCTCTCTTTTACTGCTGTTGCTGTTCTCCATGATGGTCCTCCTGCTAAGGAACAAAACCCTGAGCACCGAACTTAACCGACTGTCCAATATTGAATTTCGATACACCGAGCAGCAAATCCTGAATTCCGAGCTGATCAATACGACCGGGGTAGGCACCTGGGAATGGAACATCAAAACCGGGGAAACCCGCTTCAACGAGCGCTGGGCAAGCATGTTGGGTTATCGTCTCGCGGAATTGGAACCCATCAGCATTCAAACCTGGATGGACCTGGCACACCCGGATGACCTCGTCACCTCGGAGCAAAAACTCAACGATCACTTCGAGGGCAAGACCGAGTATTACCAATGCGAGGCCCGAATCAGACACCGGGATGGTCATTGGATCTGGGTCATGGACACCGGCAAGGTCATCGACTGGGATGCGGAGGGAAAACCCCTGCAGATGGTCGGCATCCACCAGGACATATCAGAATTGAAGGAAGTCGTCACGGAAGCCGCAATCAACCAGCGCAAGCTGCAAACACTGGTCAGTAACCTGCCCGGCATTGCCTACCGCTGCCAGGCAGACCGATCCCGCACCATGCACTACATGAGCCCGATGACATCGACCATCACCGGTTACCATCCCAAGGAAATCGAAAACAACCGGGACATCACTTTTGAGGACCTCATTCTTCCCCAATGCCGTGAAAAGGTACGATCAGAAATAGAAATCGCATTGAACCATCGTGTTCCGTTTGAAATTGAATACCGGATCACGACAAAAAACGGTGAATCCCGCTGGTTTATGGAAAAGGGGCAATGTGTCGAGTACAACGATGACACACCCTCGGTCATCGAAGGTCTGATCATGGACATCACGGATATCAAGCAGGCCAACGAGATTCTGGCTTACCGTGAACTGGAGCTGAAAAAAACCCAGCACATCGCCAAGCTGGGCAGTTGGCGCATAGATCATGACTCCGGACAGATGGAATGGTCGAAAGAGCTGTACGATATTTTCAGAATCAACACCTCGGTTGCGCTGCCAAGGTTTGAAGAACAATCCCAGTTTTATACCGACGAAAGCTGGCAACGTGTTGTGGCGTTTTTCAATGAACTTGGCTCTCAAAGCGAAGCGCAGGAAACAGAACTGGAAATCGTTCGTTCCGATGGCTCACTCGGTTGGATTTTTGTCCACGCCGAAATTCAGAAAGACCCCCACGACAAGGCCTTGTATTACTGGGGCACGGCACAGGACATCACCGACCACAAGCATGCGGAACTTGATCGTGAGCGGTTCAGTAAACGCCTGGCACAGACCAGCAAAATGGAAACCGTTGGCCAATTGACCGGGGGTATAGCACACGATTTCAACAACCTGCTCACGATCATACTCGGCAATCTGGAGTTGATGGATATCAACAACATGCAGGACCAGACCCAACGAGAACAACTGCAAAGCATGAACCGTGCGGCCGAACGCGCAGCTGAGCTGATACAGCAATTGCTCGGTTTTTCGCGCAAGCATCCCTACAAGGTGGAAGACCTCGACATCAACCAATTGATCACCGGCATGCAGGACATGATCGTGCGATCAGTCACTCCGGCAATTACGGTAAACGTCGAACTGCAGCCGCAGCTATGGAAATGCAAGGTCGATAGCGGCGAGTTCAAGGATACCCTGCTTAACCTGGTCACCAATGCCCACGATGCCATGGGACAGGGAGGCAAGCTCAGCATCACCACGCACAACACCGAACTCAACGAAGAATTTTGTCGCTACCAGACCGACTTGAAACCAGGAAGTTATGTTGAGCTGCTCATTAGCGATACCGGAGCAGGCATTGAGCCGGAGATTCTAGATCGCATCTTCGAGCCCTTTTTTACCACCAAGGATAGCGGAAAAGGTACCGGACTGGGTCTGGCCATGGTATTCGGTTTCGTGCGTCGCAGCGGCGGGAAAATCATCGCCCATTCGCGTCTCGGTGAGGGTACCGATATTCACCTGTACTTTCCGGTCTCAACCCCACCGGTAATGAAGGTGGTGGAATCGATTCAAACAAGCAACCCGAAAAGGCTGGGCTCTGAAAACCCCGCAATACTGATCATGGAGTCGAACCAGCACTTGCTACAACAAATGGCGAGCTTTCTTGAACATTGCGACTACCGGGTATTGTCTTCAAACAACATCCTGCTCGCGAGCGAATTACTGGAAAGAAATCCGGACATTCGACTGTTGATGACCCAGATCCCATTGCAGGGAGACAAGGCTGTCGCTGAATTAATCGAATATGCGCATCAATGCATCCCCGACATAACGGTACTGGTCTCGGTAAGCCCGGCATTTACCAGTCACATACCCATGGTTAAGAACAATAGCAGCTTTACAAACGCGCCCTTGAATCAGATCCTGTTGTCCGATTTACTGTCAAAGGTCAATACCTTGCTTTATCCCGATGAATATCCCAATCGTCTTGAACCCATTGTTTGGCACGAAAAAAACAGCAGTGGTAATCCAGAGATCGACAAACAAAGAAAAAAACTGATTGAATTGCACAACACGATCATCTCCCGCGATCAAGAAAAACAAATGATGACTCTGGACCTGGCCCAGGATGAATTCAGCAAACAATTGAGAAACTGCTTTGTAACCGAAGACAAGATTCTGACCCAGGTTGATTTACCGAAGGCGAAAGATCACCAACTGGTTCATAAAGTGCTATTGCAGGATTACGAGCAACGGCTACGCACGCTGAAGCATGAACCCAAAAGCTTTAACCGAATCGCCCGCGAAATCCGCAAATGGTGGTTTGACCACTCCGTCGAAATGGATCATCAATTTCGATTCTACCAACCCTCATCAACGCGTACCGATTAAACAAGAGTCATGCAAAATAAAGTAACACCCACAAAAGTATTTATTGTCGATGATGACGCGCAGATGGTTGAGCTACTGGGCTTCATGGTGTCTCGCGCAGGGCTTGAGTGGGAGGGCTTTACCTCAGCCGCTCCATTCATAGAGATCATCCACAACCTGCCGCTGCACTCACTGGTCATTCTTGACCTTCATATGCCCGGATTTGATGGCATCGAAGTCATGCGGCACCTGGCGGCATTGTACGCCTCCACGCCCCTGATACTGATCAGCGGAGGCGATAGAAACGTACTGCGCGCTGCTGAAAAACTCGGCCATGCACATAACCTGCACGTCATGGCCACCCTGTCGAAGCCGTTCAAGGCATCGGAGTTCTTTCCGATTTTACAGAATGTCATCAACACATCCTATCAGGCCCTTTCCAGGAACGCGTTGAATCGTCACATGATAGGTGACTACGAATCCATCATGCAGGCCATTGAGCAGGATGAATTCGAGTTACACTATCAGCCCCAGGTCACCATCAACGGCCGGCGGCTGGTCGGAATGGAAGCACTGTTACGCTGGAACCATCCCAAGTTCGGATTGATCTACCCTGACACCTTTATCCCGGTAGCGGAAAACAATGGCTTGATCGACGAATTGACACAGTGGGTCCTTAGAGCCGCGACCCGCAGTGCTTCGCAACTGATTAGTGACGGATACAACCTGAATGTATCGGTGAATATTTCAGCAGCCAACATCTCCGCCCTGACCTTTCCCGAGCAAATCAGAAACATGCTCGACGAGCACGACATGGAACCCTCACGCCTGATGGTAGAGGTAACGGAAAGCGCGTTGATGGGTGAGGTAGTCACCAGTCTCGACATCCTCACCCGCATGCGCCTCAAGGGCATTCGTCTATCCATCGACGACTTCGGCACCGGCTATTCTTCGCTACAACAATTACACCGAATCCCATTCAGTGAACTCAAGATTGACCGCGCCTTTGTGTCCAACATGCTCAAGGACAAGGAAGCCCGCTCCATCGTCAAGATCTGCATCATGCTAAGCCATGAGCTGGGATTAAGCTCTATTGCAGAAGGCGTTGAAGACAGCGAAACCCTGAAAATGCTGACCGACATGGGTTGTGACATGGCACAGGGGTTTTACATCGCGAGCCCGATGCCGATGGATTCACTGTTGGATTGGGTCAATCAATCCAACATCGAACATTAAGGCCGGTTCATTTTTGTGAATAGTGTGGTTTTTTGTTGTTAATGGAGAAAGCAAAGTGCTTTCTCCATTGTCTGTAGATTTAGGGAACCTCTGAACAAGTCATCGGTTTCTCGTTAGTGAAAAAATTCTCGAGATATTTACCGATTTGCGACCTCCCTCGATGCTTTCGCATCCAAAGTGCGCCCTTTGTCCATTCATTCGGCGCACCTATCCTACGCCAGCAGGTATTTCTGACAGGTCAGCAGGTTCGAAAATGCCGCTAATATGGTCAATCGACTGGTGTTCTTTTCCAATCCACGATAGCGCACCTTGCTATAGCCAAACTGGATCTTAATCCGGCGAAATGGGTGCTCCACCTTGGCGCGTACGCTAGCCCTAATGTTGCATCAAAACCTCGGAAAGGACATCCGATGGAATCGGTATAAAATATCTGCTTCAACCCGCTCATCTGTCGGCAAATCGGAGCGATTATCAGATTTAGGACGCACTGGCCCCTTACCCCAGATTTTGTCAACACGCCGGAGCAGCGCTCTTTGGGGGTTACGACGAGTTGAGTCGATGGGCAACGGTTTGGAAGAGGTGTTGATAGGGGAAGGCGCTGCTCATCAAGAGTTTGATGCGCCGTGTATTGCGCGTGATGACCGCTCCGATTTTCAATAGCGTCAAGCGGATGGTTCGAGGTGAGGCTTTGGCCAGGGTCGTCCCGTTCAAGGCCAGCCGCCGTACGCCTTCCAGGAGAACATAGGCCAGACCGGATAACAACTGCCGGAACTGGTTGTTCCACCAGTGGTGGCTCGATGTCCGGTGGGCGAACAGACCCAGTTGCTGATCCTTGATGCGATTCTCCATATCGCCCCGTGCACAATAGAGCTTATCGTACAGATAACGGTCCGTTTGAGGCAGATTGGTGACCACAAAACGCGGGTTGCTGCCCTTGCGGGTATGTTCGGCCTTGACGATCACCCGGCGCGGCTTGTCCCAGCTACCGGCGGCATAGCGTATGCTACTGAACAGGCGTTGTTTCTGGCTGCTGTTATCGAAGCGCTTTTGCGCTTCGTCCGTCCAGGGTTTCGCCAACTGCTCCAGGCGTTTATTGCGCGCAATGCCCACGATATAGCGCACCTGGTGGCGGTCGCACCAGCGCAGCATACGCCAGCGACAGAAACCGCTGTCGCCGCGAAAGGTGATCTCCGTGCGCGGCCAGTGCTGGCGAATGGCTTTCACCAGCAACGCCAGAATCGCCCAACTGTGTTGGGCTGCATCGATGTTGCTCTGACGCAGGTAGCTGACCAGCAGGTGACGGCCGCAGAACACATACAGCGGCAGGTAACAGTAGCGGTCGTAGTAGCCGTGAAAGAAGCGCCCCTCCTGCTCACCGTGTAGCGGCGTATCGGTCGCGTCGAAATCCAGAACCAAGCGCCGGGGCGCTTGCTCATGAGCCGCAATAAACTGATCGAACAAGACCTGATGTATGGCGAGCGCCGCCTCACGGTCGGCCCGACTCTCAAAGCGGCTTAGCGTAGCCGCGCTGGATAACGGCTTGTCACGCGAAACCGCAGTTTGTATTGCCAGATCATGGCGTAACTGAAGATGGTCATTCAAATCTTCATAGCCCAGCGCCAGGCCATACACGCGTTGCTTGATCAATTCCTCGACTGAGTATTCGCACCGGGCGCGAAGCCGTTGGTCCCCGAGCGCACGCGCCACGTCACGGCACAGCCCCAGCCGTTTGTCTGCTTGCGAAAGCAACAGCGCACCCGCATCGGATGTGATTTCGCCACCGCTAAAATCAGCTTCGACACGACGGCGTTTTACGGATGAAAATTCAAGGGTAGTCTGGTAGCATTTTGTCACGGGCAAACCTTGTTCGAAATTCGACTTAAGCAATTGAATTTTATCGAACTATTACAGGTTTGCCCTTTTTATTTGTGCAATATCCGGGCTAGCCTCCGGGTTTTCGTGGGTTAGCAAAGCCAGAGCCATAATGTAGTTTCGATAGCTACAACCGGAGGCTAGCATGAGTAAAGATACACTACTGTTCATTGGTTTGGATACCCATAAAGAATTTTCCGAAGTCGCCTATGTCGATGATCTTCGGGGATCATCCTGTTCGCATTATGGCAAGATTAAAACGACTAAACCCGCGTTGGTCAAGCTGGTGCGTCAATTTGAAAGCAAATATCCCAAAGTGACACTGCACTTTGTGTATGAGGCAGGCCCCTGTGGGTATTGGGTGTATCGGTTACTCACGAGTCTGGGTCATTGCTGTTATGTGGTCGCCCCATCGCTGATTGCCAAAAAGCCCGGTGACCGGGTCAAGACCGATAAACGCGACGCAATGATGCTGGCCACGCGGCTTAAGCAATGTGATCTGACACCGATCTATGTGCCTGAGCCGGAAGATGAAGCGATCCGAGATCTGTCGCGCGCCCGAGAAACGGCGATGAAGGATCTTAACGATGGTCGCTATCAATTCAAGGCCTTCCTGTTACGCAATAATATTCGTTATGAAGGTCCTGCCAACTGGTCACTGAAACACCTACGCTGGTTAACTGAACTGGTACTACCCCATCCCTGCCAGCAAATCGTCTTGCAGGAACATCTGCAAACTATCATGGAACGCCAGAAACGACTTGAACGACTGGACCATGAGCTAGAGCATCAGGTTAAAGGTTGGCGTTACTATCCGGTGGTCAAGGCGATCCAGGCGATGCGAGGGGTGCGGTTGAGAGTCGCCGTGGGCGTCATCTCAGAACTGGGGGATTTAACCCGATTTGATCATCCAAGAAAGTTGATGTCATATCTTGGGTTGGTGCCATCAGAACACTCCAGCGGAGAACACCGGCGACAGGGGCCGATTACCAAATGCGGTAATAAGCGGGCACGAAGACTGTTGGTCGAAGGGGCACACAGTTACCGCTATAGCGCGAACGTATCCACAGAATTACAAAAACGCCAGGAAGGCATTCCCAAGGAGATTGTCGATATTGCCTGGCAGGCACAATTAAGACTGTGTCGACGTTATGGCCGTCTGATGCATCGGGGTAAACATCGTAGTGTGGTGGTGACTGCAATCGCTAGAGAAATGATTGCGTATATCTGGGCGATCTCGCGAGAAATCGTGTTACCCAAACTCGATCCAAAGAAACGACAGTCACGCGTGCCCGCATAAACCCAAAGGTAAAATAATGATGACAAGTTCTGAGTTAATGCGTTGGATCAAGTCACGGGTGGGGAGCAACCACCGACGGCGTTAGGATGGCAATTGACTACGGTTGATTGAACCACGAACCTAGACTGAAGACAGGCACCCCGGCGGAGCAAGTAAGGTAGGCAAGGCGACTGCAAGGTCGTAATCCACGAATACCAGCATGACAACCGACGAAATGTACCGACTTCATCTGACGTGTTAACTCATCTTATAGAGGGACTCTGCTCTGCAATAGGGGCAGAGTCTTTTTTTTGTTTTAGTTGACAAAGGGAATCATACCAACGCCTACAGCAGAGGAAAACCGGTCGAGTAAGCAAGGGGAACCTCCCCCCAAGCTTCTCACAGAACCGTACGTGAAACTCTCGCTTCATACGGCTCTTCCTGTCCAACCTTTCTCAAACATCTAAGCAGCATTCCAATGGGGGAACCAGTTGGGTTCCCTCTGTCTCAATCCATTGATTCTACTCGCCGCCTGTATCAGTGTCTTGAGCTTTTTGTATTTCGCCATACCCCAACGACTCATTCGTTTGTCAAAGTGGAATAATACATTTCGGATAATACTACTTCCGAATAGCCCATAGTAGTTCATCCAGCCCCTCAGTCTATTTCGACTGTAGCTTTGGATGTCTACTAACTCTTTATGACACCAGTATTTCCAGGGCCAACTGTTTATTTCCTGCCGTATTCGTTTAGCCGATTTCTGACTAATCGCCGCTAGAAAATAAAGTCCCTGTTTTCCCTGCCTTGTCTTGATCCAACGAGGCCTGAACGTATAACCAAGGAAATCGAAGGCGATATGTTCGTAGTTGCCCCTGTTGAATCCTCCTTTGCAATACACTATTTTGGTCTTTTCCGGGTGCAACTGAAGACCGCATTGGGTAAAACGACTTTCCAATAACTGCATCAGTCGCTTCGCTTCTCGCTCACTCGAACAGTGGCAGACGATATCGTCTGCGTACCTCTCGAACTGGATACCACCCCAATGCTTTTCTACCCAGAGATCAAATACATAATGTAAAAACAAATTTGCCAGTAATGGACTAATAACGCCTCCTTGAGGAGTTCCTTTGTACCCACTCTCCCTGTGTCCATCCGCATATTGAACCGGTGCTTTCAACCAGCGCTGTATATACAGCAGATGCCATGGCTCTTTTACATGACGTTTCACTGCCCGCATGAGCAGGTCGTGATCAATCGCATCAAAAAAACCTTTGATATCCATGTCCAGTACCCAGGCTCGTTTGTTACAGCGTTCTTTGGCCAAGAGCAACGCTTGATGCGCTGATTTCCTGGGTCGATAGCCGTACGAGTTCGGGTGAAAGTGACTTTCCAGTTCTGGTTCAATTTGCAACTTCACAACCATTTGAGCAATACGATCAGTAACGGTCGGTATACCCAATGGCCGCACACCACCGCCCGATTTCGGTATCTCTACCCGTCGTACCGGTGGCGGTTGATAGCTGCCTGATGACAAACGATTCCACAGCTTATAAAGGTTGTCCTTCAGGTTTGCTTCAAAGTCGGTCAGACTCTGGGCATCTATTCCAGCACTCCCTTTATTTGCTTTGACGCGTTTGTAGGCTTCTAAGACAAGGTGTTTCGATATTTGAAACGGTTTTGTCGAATGATGATGGCTCCTCCCACTGTGTGGTTGACCTTCATCATGCGACTGGACAGGCCACCCCCTTCGCTCCACCCCCATTACAGAAGTTTCATCACTACTACGGGATAGTCCGCCCCTGTGCCCTGCATCGGTACTCTCACTGTGTTGATTTCTCACCCCAGCTTCTCCCTTAACATCAGGACGACAGGTTCTCATGTTCCGTACCAAAGCCTGTTCTGAATTCATGCCATCTCCATGCCGACTGTCATTTCGCCCGTGCTCAGATTACGTCGAAACTCATCCCGGAAATACGCTCGGTTTCCGGTTTTGACAGTGTTTATACATATCGACACCTCATCAATGGTTCATTTGCATTCATCTCTTCAAAACATACCTGACAGATTTATTCTGCCTTTTCCCTATCGCTCACGACCATTACTCTTAATAAGGGCCGCATAGGGCGGTTTGATTCCAGTACCTGATTACCGAAACCGAGGGGCCTTCCCTCATCTTTGGTACAGCAAGAAAGACTCCCGTCTTTCGTCATGACACACGAGCGCAGCGTAGGTTTTTCCTGCTGACTGTACTTGTTGGACGAAGCCGCTATCGCGGCAGATAACATTCTCTTCGATACTCTCTGGTAAGCCTTCAATTCTGAAGAGCCTTTATTGTGGAGAGAGAGATGAATAGTCAAGACCAAGTCCGTTTTAATCA
>Ga0209559_1000526_pt1 | contig 24357 bp, 21 predicted proteins | sample SaaInlV_110m_DNA_FD_184677 | JGI IMG/M metagenome (GOLD analysis project Ga0209559, IMG submission 184677) | Marine microbial communities from expanding oxygen minimum zones in the Saanich Inlet - Saanich Inlet SI074_LV_165m_DNA (SPAdes) (version 2) | ecosystem: Environmental > Aquatic > Marine...
TGAGACCCGTGGACTAATAGTCCACCGACCCGGCCCCAAAAATGATGTAATCGATAGATTTCAAAGGGAAAAATTGGTGGGCCCGGTAGGACTTGAACCTACGACCAATGGATTATGAGTCTCAGTCACTCTATACGTAACAACACTAAATAGATTATAAATCAATGACTTACCATGTCTAACCTCGTTCTATTTATTGCTATAAGCTGCCTTTTATTGCCTTTTACTGGACCATTTCTGGTACTAAGTATTTATCATTTAATCTTTTTAAATACAACGGTATACTGATGGGCTATATACTGAACCTAAATATGTCCAGTAGCACCTTCGCATAACAATTCATAATAGCTAGTCAGAGGCAGTACTGTCACCAGTTTTCTGCTCCATTTGTCCAAAAGCCATATGCCCAACAATTACGCTTTGGATCAACTAGCTTTGGTTTCTTATCTTTTATGTAATTGCAATTTTGAGTATCGTGAGAAATTAACTTGTAATCTCTACCATTAGATTTATAAATATATTGCTTTACCTTCTTATTTGATTTTCTTGGGTCTCGAGGTAATTGTTTAATATATTTTGGAGATAAATTAACAATCCAGTTTTCTCCAGAACTATTCGATTTTCTAAATAATCCGTCCCAACCAATACTTAATGGGTAGCTTCCATTGTCCTGCTGATACTTACTCAAAGCATCTTTTATTTTAGTTAAATCTCTTAATACAAGTTTATGATAGATGTTTTTACAGTTAGTTAAAACATTATCGTTTAATATTTTGTTAGATTTAGTCATCTTTTGGTCAGAATATTTATTATGAAACTTAATACTTTGATCTCTCTTTTCAAGAATTGTCTTTGCAATTAGAGATGTTTCAAATAAATTTATTAAATGGGAATCAATATTATCTCTTGTTACAAACTGTCCAAAATTCTTACAAATAGTTTCTTTTGATTGAATTTTCCTTATGATTTCCTCACCAGGAACTTTTGTGTAATGGTATAAATCTCGCCAAAAATCATTATTTATTATGTAGTTGTGTGGAGTAGTAAAATCAAAAAAAGGAGTGATTTTAACTAGTTCTTTCTTAAGATAGTTAATATCCTCAGGATTATAACTAAAAAATTTCTTATAATGAGATGGAAGTAGGATAACTTTAAAAGTAGCACCACTTTTTTCAATTAATAATTTAATTTTTTTAATACTATTTACATTATAATCAATATTTTTCTTATTAAAATCTTGTTCCCTAGATTTTAATTTTTTGATTTTGTTTTCATGCTCTTCTCCTCCTTTTAGAGCAGAACGTCTTGAACTTTCAGTTCTTATATAATGTTGTTTAATATTTTTTAATTTATAATTTGTTTTTAAAAGAAGGTCTATGTCTTTTTCATCAATTTTTTTAAATAAGTGTTGGTAAAAAAAATTAAACCATTCTGTGTGTGATATGGGGTATAAATATTTTTTATCCATATGCATTGAATTATTTGTAACACCAGCATTAAAACCTCTAATGTCCAAAGCTAAGACTATATTTTTAACATTACTATTATCACTAGATAATAGTAATGACACATTATGAAGATGCTCTGATAGCTCTCCACTATTATAATTCACTTTATACCAAGTGTTACCTAGATTAGAGACATCTAAGTTATTTAATCGAGAATTACCAAAAATGAAGCTATCATAATTATGCTTTTGATTTAATAAATATGACATTGGAATAAATCTATCATTGTGGATATATTCCCACTTACCATCTTTTCTTACATAAAATTCATACTCTCCTTTTAATGAATTAAAAACTCTATACCTGTCAGTTTTATAATTTATTATTGGAGTTATGGAAGATAGTGCAGCAGTCATAATAAAGAAAATTATGATAAAGCTCTTAAATTTAGTCATATAATTATTTATTAGTCATAAATATCATCTAGTGATCTATTCTTCTTAAAAATTGAAATATAAAAATTCACTTAGTTTAAGTGTTAAAATAAAATATAAGCTAATAGAAAACATAAGCGCCGTAGAAATAGCGCATAAAGCAGAAAGATTATGACATTTTAAAAAATATACAGGCGTTCTTTTTTGTATTAACTCTAGGCTATTTGGCATAATGAAGGCGACTATGCTAAAAACTATTAAATATTCCAGCGTATCAATTGAAAATAAGAGCTTGTGGCTTGTTTCCTCAATCTTTAAATATGAAATATTAATGATATAATTTAACAGATTAGCAAACCCAGTAGAGACAGCTATTGTATCGATATTTATCATTCCTTGAAGTACTTTTATGGCATCATTCCATTCTTTAGCTCTAAAGAATACCCAAGCTATATTGACAAAGTTAAACGTGATCAACCAAGCAAGTAATTTGGGTAGAGGAAACCCTAACGATTTCCAGAAACGATGCACTATCAAGGCCATTCCATGTAAAAAACCCCAAAAAATAAATGTCCACCCTGCACCGTGCCAGAGACCACCTAAGATAAATGTAGTTAGTAAATTGGCTTGGGTTTTAAATTTACCTTCTCTATTACCACCTAGAGGTATGTAAATATAATCTCTCAAAAAACGAGATAATGTAATATGCCACCTTCTCCAAAAATCTTGTATATCTAAAGATTTATAAGGTGAGTTAAAATTAAGTGGCAGCTTTATATTAAACATTAATGCTGCCCCAATTGCCATATCAGTATAGCCACTAAAATCAAAATACAATTGAAATGTATAAGACAGAGATGTGGCCCATGCATCATAAAAGTTGAGAACGGTTGAAGTATCAAAACCAAGGTTGGCCCACTGTGCAAATGTATCGGCAATTACTACTTTTTTAAATAAGCCAATAGAAAAAATAAATAGTCCTGTTGCAATATTTCTATATTTTTTTACTAAATTCCATTTTGAGGAAAATTGAGGCATCATTTCCTTATGATGAACAATAGGGCCAGCAATAAGTTGAGGGAAAAACGTTACAAATAATGCATAATTCAAGAAGTCATACTCTGAAGTTTCATTTCTATAGCTATCTACTAAATAAGCTATTTGTTGGAAGGTAAAAAAACTAATAGCTAACGGTAAAGTTAAATTAAGTAAAGGAATAGAGCTATCAATGGCATCATTTATGGTTACAATAAAAAAATCAGAATATTTAAAATATCCTAAAAGTGAAATATTGATAACAATTCCAAAGATCAACAATGTTTTTTTATGAACACGAATATGTTTGAAATTTTCATTTAAAGAGTTTCCAATAATATAATTAAATAACATTGAAATTAAAATAATCGGAAGATAGTTGATATTCCACCAAGAATAAAAAAACAATGAGGAAAGCACTAAAAACCCTTTAGCGCCTATGATTAGCCTTTTTTTCAATAAGTAAAAATATATAAAAAAGCTAACAGGAAGAAAAAGAAATATGAATTCTGGAGAGTTAAATAGCATTACATATATAGTGAGAAAGAGTTGAATTCTAAGTGTGCGAAATTATAACATCTAAATTTACTTCACTTCACTAAACTAAACTGTATATTGACTTTATCAGAATTGAAAATATTCAGTTAATCTTTTCCAGTAACTTGTCGGCTTCTCTCAACAGTTCTTTTAGCCACTTCTTTTCAGTAAGTGTTTCTTTGGTGTACATTCCATGTTTAACCTTAGGCTCATGCGCTCCAGTCGATTTACCTCCATGATACCTACACTTGCTGTTAGGCATGGAATAATGCCCACAGAGGCCGCCTGAACGCGTCTTTGCACCGCATCTAGGGATATCCTCATGGGGTAGCCCTTTCCATTTATTCATTACCCCCTCCCTGGTTAATATCACCGATAACAGCTTGGCCACCATCATTCACGTTAACGTTCTGGTGTTTGACGGTAATCTGTTGCTTACCCTTATTCCTGTATTTATTTAAAGCCTCAGCCTGGGATGTAAAAGTACGCATTAGTTTTGTAACTCGGTTAACATTGAAATTCACACCATCTTCAGTTTGCCCATCAAGCAAAGCGCGCTTTGACATTTCCATAGCCAAGTTGTGAGTTGCGGTCATTTGGGAGGCAAGCATCAATTCAACACTGTCTTGAGGAGCAATTTCCAGAATAGAAGCTAGCGCGGCATTTGTCTGTCTGATTTTTATTTCTTCACTCTTACTTCCAATGAGAGATATATTACAGATTTGATCAACAATACTATTAATTAGATCCAGGTCATATGTCCCTAAATAAAATAAGTCTTCGCCATTTTTAGCAAGAATCCGATATCTACCATTGTCTTCTTTCTTGGAAATTTTTAAATAAGAACGATGCCTATTCATTCTTTCCTCACCAAAGACGGATGCTCCTTGCTCCAAAGACTGTCTGTTAATTACCTTTTTACTCTTTGAGCTTTTAAGAGATGTTTTCTTTTTTGGTATTTGATTCTGCTTCATGTCCTGTTATCTCTACTTAATTAAATAGTTATATGCACTAGTGTCCGGAAAAACTGAGTGCAAAACTATATAACCTATTGTAACTAAAGTAAAAACATGCAATTTACCCCTGTCACCGACTTGAAACGTCTTAGCTGTAACAGTCATGCTTTAAACCCACGTATCAGTTTTGAGCATTCAGTCGATGTATACAGGCAAACTTGTTTTCTCTCAGGCAATGAATTTCTTGCCCCAGCATACTTTTCGTCGGTGCGTTCAACGCTATAACGGTAATCGACACATCAAAACTTTCACCTGTCAGGATCAGTATCGAAGTATGGCTTTTACTCAACTGACTTATCGAGAAAGTCTGCGCGACATCGAAGCCTGCCTCAAAGCCCAGAGCAAAAAACTCTACCACATGGGTATACGTGCCAAAGTCGCGCGAAGTACATTAGCTGAAGCGAACGAGAAGCGAGACTGGCGTATTTATGCCGACTTTGCTCAATCACTGATTCAAAATGCTCGTCATCTCTATTCAGACGAAGATCTTGGGCTCGAACTCGACAATACGGTGTATGCACTCGATGCAACAACCATCGACCTGTGTCTCTCGGTTTTTCCATGGGCTCATTTTCGACAAGCCAAGGCTGCCATCAAACTACACACCTTACTTGATCTACGCGGCAATATACCTACGTTTATCCATATTTCCGATGGCAAGCTACACGACGTTAATGTACTCGACATACTGCTTCCAGAGCCAGGCGCATTCTATGTTATGGACAGAGGTTATCTGGACTTCGACCGGTTATACCAATTAAACATGGCAATGGCTTTTTATGTAACACGGGCCAAATCCAATCTACAGTTTCGAAGAGTTTACTCCCGTCCAGTAGATAAAAGTACCGGGTTACGATGCGACCAAACTATCATGCTAACCGGCTTTTATCCTCTCCAGAATTACCCGGACAAGTTACGCAGAATAAAATTCTATGATGAAAAAACCAAGAAGCTGTTCGTGTTTCTTACCAATAATTTTAACTTACCTGCTTTGACTATCACTGAGCTCTATCGGTACCGCTGGCAGGTGGAACTGTTTTTCAAGTGGATAAAACAACACCTGCGCATCAAATCTTTTTTTGGTACTACAGAGAACGCCGTCAAGACACAGGTCTGGATAGCTGTATCAGTCTATGTGCTTGTAGCTATCATTAAAAAACGACTCAATATCAAGGCCAGCCTTTACTCAATTCTACAGATTTTAAGCTTGACCATTTTCGAAACAACACCTATAAATCAACTACTTACTGGATGTGATAAAAATATTAATAATACAGGAAACGATAACCAGTTGAATTTATTCGATTTTTATTCCGGACACTAGTGAGTTATATGGTTTACCTAATGAATAACTAGTAGTGTAGTTTTGCGTAATTAAATACAAAATTGCACTATCACTTTAAGACGATACGACATATTTGCAGTATCGTTAATCAGGTAAAGCTGCAATGTACCCATAATTCCAATATTCCTGATTATTAGTTTTGTGTACATATCTCTGGATGAACCCAGCATTGATACAAATTTCTGTATGAGTTCGAATAGTTCTAAGATCCATTGATGTTTCTTTCTTCAATTGCTTTTGAGATGGATAACAGCTTCGGCCTTCTGAATCCATATGGCAGAATAGTGTTAAAAGTAAAAGCTTTGATGAACTTAGCAAGTTACTTTCCAATACTCGATCTTTCCAGATATATTTGAATATTGACTTTCCCTTTTCATATTTACAAACACTTTGGACTATCTTTAAAACTTCACTATGATCGAGTGGCGGTTTACATTTGATTTGGTTTTCTTCAAGTAGATATGTTCGAATTTTATTGAGTGATTCACCTTGACTCCTTTTCTTTCCTGCCATACTCATTAGTTTGCTATTTCTATGGCCTTCAAGGATTATATTTTCGTCATCTGAAACCGTTTTGCGTGTATTATTAACAAGCTCTATAAGCCACTCAGGCATATCTAGCAGTTTTTTATTTAAATCGACCCACTCATACTTATTACCTGAATTATGGAGGCTTGGAGGGGCTATGATGTAACCACCATCACCACGAAAATCAATACCCTCAACAATGTTACTTCTGGTTTTGATAGGTATGCCAGGATAAGAAAATAAAACATGATTGCCTTTACTGCCAGTAATCGATGTTAGTGACTCAGGTAAATATTCAAAAGTATTTTCAAGTGCTTCTAATGATTCAAATCCATTTGATTTTGTATCAATATCTAGAACAGCTAAACCTGATTCTTTACCAGTACGAATTGCAATATTTGCATCAGGTGTTTTATTCCACCATTTGAGAATAGCTTTATGATTAGTGGTCGCATCACTCAATCCATGTTGAGTCATAGGGTGTTTACCCTGACTCTTGCAGGATTGGTTGCCACAACTACATAGGCCTAACCTGATTGTATGGGCGGGGAAAACCTCCCACCCCAAACTTGAGTAATATAACGCGTACTCAAGATTTGAGGTCAAAGAAGCCGCCATTATTGAAGCGGCCATATTCATCTCATCCTATCCAAAGCTTTTCTAGCCTTCTTAAATTGATCCGGTAGGATTCTATATTTACAACATGCCGTAGGTATTCCTTGATAGCCCTGTCGCTTTATACGCCTACGATAAACCTCTATACCCCATGTATTTTGAATAGTTGAGACAGTGCTGTGTAACGACCTATCATTTTCTTTTTGTTGGGCGCTGATAAAATCTAATGACTCAGTCATTAATATACCTGTTACACGTTTTAGCTTTGAAGGAGTTTTTGTTAATTTACTGCTGGACTGGGTTTTGCTATCATTTGATTTCTGTCGATCAAAATTAAGCCTCTTTTCATTTGTATGATTAGGGGCTTTTTTCATTAGACTAACCCTTTTTTCAGGCAGGCAATAAATCGAGTTCGGTCAATTAATAGCTTTCTGCCATTATAAAAAATTGCACCAGCTTCGATAAGCTTGTCTTTATGTTGGAATACTGTCCATCTAATACCACCTTCATTAAATGCCGGTTCAGCATCAGCAAATGATTGGACTGTGTGGATTTTACCAGAATGGTCAATGGCTTTTGTTTCTTGCATATTTCACCTCGTACAATATTGGAGCGGTTTGCCCAACTTCTAGGGTGAATTTTAAATAATCTCTTTTCATGAATAACTGATATTCAGAAGAAATAATTAGGTCGAACCTTCTGCAATATTGGAAAATTCAGAGCAAATAAATCTCTTGAATCTTCCAAACAGATTATCCAGTGTTTGCTAGTGCCTTTCGCACATCGTCAATTGAGACATCAATATTTTCGTTATTCAAAATGACATTAGCAGTGATAGCAATTGAAGCCATGAGATTATTGGTGAGTTTAAACTTGTATCTATCGATCAATATACTGCCAAAAGCCCTGATGTATTCAGTTTTTTCATTGGCTTTTCTTGATCTAATTGCTACACCAATTACATCATCGTATGTAGGTTGGAATCCTTTTGATGCTTTCGTTATTGTATCAAGTAAAGAAGACAATGGGGGAGCGGCTCCCCAAGCATAGTGAAGAGTGTTTCTCCTTTCTTCCTCAGGATCAATCTCTATATCATCGCCAGGGCTTACTAATTCGATTTTTATATCTTGGTAATCTGTGGGCTGAATTTTTGGTTGAATAACTTCCCCTTCTTGACTTTCGCGCCTATCTCCTAAGATGTACTTTCTCATGGATTGCCACATATGCAGATTATGGTCATTCATTTTGTGATTATCAGTTGTTCTCAATAGCTCTGGAATGCTAAAGAATTCTGAGGGCCAGAAAGAGTAGCCAATCTCATTTATTTCCTTTATTAGGCCTGCCAATTTATCAGAAGCTTTCCCTATTTTTGAATTCAGGTGGATAACTTGCTTTAGCTGAGCCCTGTATATTGAATAATCTTGCTTCGCAGCCCAAGCTGAAGAAATATAGTTCCTAAATTGATTATCTTCTTTTAATTCGGCTGTCAGTTTTGCATATACCTCTTGCATTCTTGGGTCATAAGCCAACCTCTTTAAAGCCAAAACATCATGTTCTAGTGTTTTTTTAAGAGAAAGATTTTCTTTGCGCTTGCAATATAGCTCTTCAGCATATTTCGATAGCGTTTTTTTAGGACTCAATCTTAGTTTTTCTTCAATCCCTTGAAGTTCTTTTTCCTGTTTAAACAACAACTGTTCCCATCCTCCATACTCTTGGCCATCACCATATAGAATGGATGAAATTTCCATTTTAACTGCCGCAGGAACATATCCAGGAACATCCATTACCCTTCACCAAACACAGCCTTATTCATTCTCTCAACAACTGTCATGGTGTGTTGCTCTGACAGGTGTGCATAACGCTGAACCATTGCCAGGGTCTTATGCCCCAGTACTGCTGCTATTTCATGAAGGCTTGCGCCATTCATTGCTAACTCAGAAGCGGCTGAATGGCGAGTATCATGGAAATGAAAGTCTTTGACTGCTGATCGTTGAACAGCGGCTTCCCATGCTTTGCGGGGGAAGTGGGCATGGGATTGATGTCGGCCGGGGAATATGTGGGGGTTATTTAAACTCCTTATTTTTCCATGCTTCTGTAATTTTGCGGATGCAAGGCCAACAATTGGAACTACGCGGATTTCACCATTTTTTGTTTTGTACAGAGTGATAGTGCATCTTTCAAAATCAATCTGTTCCCATGTTAGGGTTAGAATTTCTGATTGCCTCATACCTGTGCTCAATGCTAAAAGGGTTATCAGATAAAGTGTTTCAGTTTTTGATTCTTTACATGCTTTTAATAAAGCTGTTCTTTCTTCGCTAGATAGAAAACGTACTCTAGAATCGTTTTCCTTTTCTCGCCTGATACCAGCGAACGGGTTTTCTTTTACCCAGTGCCATTCACTTGAAGCTATACCGAAAGCTGCGCTCATGGCTGCTAAATATCTGTTAACAGTAGAACCGCTCCGTATTTTTTTCCTTGGTGTAATCCCTGTTTTTAGTTTATTTCGGCATTCAACCAAAATTGATGGAGTGACTTTATTCAGGGTTAAGTGACCAATTTCATTTTTCCACCAATTAAGTTGTAATTTCCTAGCGTGCCAATCTGTTTCTGCTAAACGCTGAAGGTCTTCTTTTAAATAACGATCTACTAGATTAGTAACTGTATGATTTGTGGATTCCAACTTTTCAAAGTAAGTTCCTTCTTCAAGTTCAAGCTCTGTTTTTCTAGCCCATTTTTCGGCAAGGCTTTTACTGCTAAAGGTTTTAGTAACAGTGGGATTATTGGGTTTCCTAATACGAACCTTGTAACTGGTTTTAAGCTTCCCTTTCTGTTTAGTGATGGTAGCCATACTATCTCCCGTTCGGTGTAGGGTGGGTAGGTTACTTGCTGCGGTTAATCATATAATACAATACGCTACAATATATGGCAATTGGAATGTTAATCCATTGTGTAACATTTATAAGTCATTGAAATAATAGAATAATATGTTCATGGACTAATAAAATAGTCCATTTATAGTCCATCATGAAAGCGAAAGATGCTCTTTTAAGCCTATTTGTAAGGGATTATTGAAGGATTTAATTGGCAGTATATATTGTAAAGAGTTGCGGCTTGGTGGACTATATTTGGACTAATTGATGGTGGTTAAAGTCAAACATCCTTGTAAGTCTTTGATTTAAATGGTGGGCCCGGTAGGACTTGAACCTACGACCAATGGATTATGAGTCCACTGCTCTAACCAGCTGAGCTACAGGCCCGTATTTGGGCTGGGAATTGTATCTGATTCCAGATCTGCGTCAATCTAATATTGTCAAATCTTCAGGTTTCAGGTTGTTTTGTTTTATTCGGTGAGTTTTCTTGTCTTTGGTGTTAAGGCCACCGCAGTTTTATACGGTGACCTGCTGTTTAATCAGCATCAATAAAAGATCGTAACTGCTCTGAACGACTTGGATGACGAAGCTTCCGCAGGGCTTTGGCTTCTATCTGTCTGATACGTTCACGGGTTACGTCGAACTGCTTTCCTACTTCTTCCAAAGTGTGGTCTGTATTCATGTCAATACCGAAGCGCATTCTTAATACTTTTGCTTCACGTGGCGTCAGGCTGGACAGAATTTCTCTGGTTGACTCAGACAGGCCTGCGTTAGTCGCGGTGTCTGCTGGTAACATGACGTTGGTGTCTTCGATGAAATCACCCAGATGTGAATCTTCGTCATCACCAATTGGGGTTTCCATGGAGATAGGCTCTTTGGATATTTTGAGAACTTTTCTTACCTTGTCTTCTGACATTTCCATGCGTTCTGCCAGTTCTTCTGGCAGTGGCTCACGACCTAGCTCTTGCAGCATCTGACGGGAGATACGGTTTAGCTTGTTGATGGTCTCTATCATGTGTACTGGAATACGAATGGTACGGGCCTGATCCGCAATAGAGCGGGTGATGGCCTGTCTGATCCACCAGGTTGCGTAGGTAGAGAATTTGTAACCACGACGGTATTCAAATTTGTCGACAGCTTTCATCAGGCCGATGTTGCCTTCCTGAATAAGGTCTAGAAATTGTAAGCCGCGGTTGGTGTATTTTTTTGCAATTGATATAACCAGACGCAGGTTGGCTTCAATCATGTCTTTTTTGGCGCGCCTTGCTTTGGCTTCACCAATGGACATTTTGCGATTAATTTCTTTGATATCGCTGATGTTCAGGCGAGATTGTTTCTCGATACTGGTTAGACGTTTTTGATGACGAAAAATTTCATCTTTCATAATGTCCAGCATTTCAGAAAAAGGATGATCTGCTTCAATGAGTCCGGTGATCCATTCCTTATTGGTTTCATTCTTTTTAAATGTACTGATGAAATCTTTACGTGGCATTTTAGCCTGTGTGACACAAATATCGAGAATGGCACGTTCATTTGAGCGTATGCGGTTGATGACACTTTTCAGGTTGCGTGCAAGTTCGTCAACAAAGGCCGGCATCAATTTTATTTCCATCAGTAATTCGACGGTTTTCGCTATGTGTTTATCAGCGTCTTCGCATTGATTTTCTTCAATCGCTAACAGTGCTTTTGCAAAATGGAGTTCAATTTCGCTAAAGCGTGCTTCTGCTTCTTCAGGGTCTAGACCTGTATCAGGCTCTTCTTCATCCTCGTCATCATCATCTTCCGTATTTTTCGGTTGAGGAGGCATTGGAATAGCATTGGGATCTTCATTGGGGTCAATATAACCTGAAATAAGATCGGTTAGTTTAGCTTCTTCATCGCGAACCTGTTGGAAACGGTCGAGAATTAACGCCATGGTGTCAGGGTAGCTTGCCAGCGCGGACATGGCGTGATTTAGACCACCTTCTATACGACGGGCAATCTTGATTTCGCCTTCTCGTGTTAGAAGTTCAACGGTGCCCATTTCGCGCATATACATGCGAACAGGGTCAGTGGTTCGGCCAAATTCGCTATCGAGTGAGGCCAGTGCAGCAGCTGCTTCTTCTACGGCATCTTCATCGGGTTCACTTTCGTTGTCATTGAGTATGTCATCTGAATCTTCGGCGGGAGCACTTTCATGGACTTTGATGCCCATGTCGTTGATCATGCGGATAATATCTTCAATTTGTTCTGGCTCAACAATACCATCTGGAAGGTGGTCGTTGACTTCAGCATAGGTCAGAAAACCTTGCTCTTTGCCTTTGGCGATCAGTTCTTTCAAACTGGATTTCTGGTTTTTATCCATAAGGTCTCAATAACGAAGAAAAATACGAAAAGTGAACTCGTTAGTATATAAGGTTTTGCTGATCTTTTCCAAGTTAATGAACTATTTTTTATCTCTACGCAGTATTTGTCTGTACTCGTGCAGTTCATTTTCATCCAGTTTATGTCCTGACATGAGTTTTTCCTGCAATTTTTGAAAACGACTTTCAGCATATTTTGGTCGGAGCTTTTTGATAGCATCTTCAAACATGGGTTTTATATCGTCTGTTTCATTGAGCATGGCCGGTGTCATGGCGGCTATTTTGTACAGGTGGCTTTCGCTCTCATGGCCCTCAAAACGTCCCAGCAGGTTCTGAGTGCTGATGTCCGGTTGCTCGTGGATTTGATCCAGTATTTGCAGTAGTAATTCGATACCGGGTATATCTGCTTCAGCAAGATCCTCCAGGTTGCCGGTGGATTGTGCCAGAGATGGCTTTTGTAGTAATAGATTTATCGCCAGCCGGGCAGGGGTCCAGTGTTGTTCGGGTATGATAGTTTTAGCGGTAGCCTGAGGTTGGTTGCCGCCAATGACCTGTAGAAGCCTGGCATCCAGTTCGATAGATAGTCGCTTTTCAACTTCTCTTAATATTTGATCTTTCAGGCTTTGTAATGGTATCTGAGTGAAATAGGGACGTAATTTGTCCAGAAATAATGCTCGACCTTCGGGGCTGTGAACCTCTCCCTGTGATAATAGTTCAGCAAATAGAAATTGGCTCAGGGTAGAAGCCTTGTCTACATGTTGCAGAAAAACTGAATTGCCAAACTGTTTGATAAAAGTATCGGGGTCATGTCCTTCAGGTAAAAAAAGAAAGCGTGCAATGCGACCTTCTTTAAGTAATGAAAGACTGTTTTCGAGTGCACGCCAGGCTGCTTTTCTACCAGCCCGGTCAGCATCAAAACAAAATACCAGCTTTTTTGATAAGCGGAATAATTTTTCTATCTGGTTTTTATTAATTGCTGTGCCAAGAGTAGCAACGGCTGTGCTTATTCCATGTTCTGCTAGTGCTACAACATCCATATAGCCTTCGGTAACAAATATTTGATCTATTTGTGTGTTGGCCTGTTTTAATTCAAACAGGCCATAAATTTCTTCGCCTTTACGAAAAACAGGGGACTCGGGTGAGTTTAAATATTTGGGGTTATCTTCAGGGTCGATTAATCGGCCACCAAATGCGATGGTGCGTCCTCGGCGATCGCGGATAGGAAACATCAACCGATGGCGAAAGCGATCATAGGTCTTGCCTGAATCATTTTTAATTAACATTCCAGAATCGATTAAATTATTGCTGTCACCGCTCAGGTTGTTCCAGCCTGCAGGTGCGAATCCGATGCCATAGGTTTTGCTAGTCTGACCGCTAACTCCTCGTTCCTTAAGGTAGTCGATGGCTTCAGTGCTGTGCTTTAACTGGTTTTGATAGTAATCACTGCACTGTTTAAGTGTGTTCATGAGCGATTCTGACTGGGGTGTACTTTTAGTGCTTTGGTGTGACTGTGAGTATTGACCTTTTTCATAAGGAATTTCAACGCCAATGTGTTGCGCTAGTGTTTCTATAGATTCTACGAAATCCATATGATCGTACTCCATCAGGAAGCTGATGGCATTTCCATGCTGCTGGCAGCCAAAACAGTGATAAAACTGTTTGTTCTGGCTCACCGAGAAAGAGGGAGATTTTTCGTTGTGGAAAGGGCAACAGGCCCAGTACTCCCGGCCTTTCTTTTTTAAAGGGACACGAGCGTCAATTATTTCAACTATATCTACCCGGTTGAGCAGATCATCGATGAAGGGTCTGGGTATGCTTCCAGACATTTACCCGAACCTGCTAAATTTTAATGACTTTTTACAGTTCATTTTTAATCTGTTTAAAAGATCTTGCCCAGGGAGAAAGTTTTTGTAATTCTGCAGGTAATTTTGATTTTGCAAGCTTGGCCAGTTTGTGATTGGGGAAAGTGCCGTAGATTAATCGCATTAATGTTTTGCCATTTGTCACAGTTGTGTAAAAAGCGGAGTCACCACAGATATCGTGTTTTTTACAAAATTGTAACAAATTAGATTTATTCGAGAGGGATAAAACCTGCAAGCTATAGGCAGAATCTTGTTGGTCCAGTATCCAGGATGCTCCGTTCATGGTTCCCTGCTGCTTTTCATCTTGAGTCGTTTTATCAGCCGAAGCTGCTAACAGATAGTCGCTGCTAAGGGGTAAAGATATGATGTCACTTTCTATGTCATGCCAGGGCAAGGTATGGATTTTTAATATTGAGCTGGATGTTTGTTGAGCCTTGAAAGTAGTTGCAGTTATCGGTGTTAATAGAGTGACCAGAGTTAATGTTAGAGTGAGTATTGCAAAGTAGAAGCTGCTTGATAATAGGCAGAAAGAGGGTGTGTCCATGTTGAGAACAGAGTTTATGCAAAGTTTGCGTATTTGTTGAGGCTCGCCTTTTGATTTTCTACTGATTTTAATCAGCTCTCGAAAAGAAAAAGGAGAACGGTTTTCAATGCCTGAGTTTTGCAGAGACTGGTATACAAAATGACGAATTGTAAACAGGCTGCAAACTCGTGCTTTTTGGTTTTCAATAGGTGTGTCTATAAAAGCCTGGCAAAGTAATTTTTGCCAGGCTTTGGGTGGATTAACTGTAGGTTTCTGGTTCAAGTGACTCAGCTTTCCAGTAAGGTTTTCTCAAGAAGTTTCGGGTCGTAATCAGCTGTAACAATTGCTTCCCCCAATTGTTTTAATAATACAAACTTTATAATGCCGCGATCTACTTTTTTATCAATAGACATGGCTTGCATATATTTCTCAATGGTCATTTCATCGGGGGAGTGAACGGGTAACCCAGCTTTTTTGAGTAAATTTATAGTTCTCAATTTAACTTCTGGATTAATCCATTGATGACGTTCAGATAAATCTGCCGCCATTACCATGCCTGTAGCTACAGCTTCGCCGTGTAACCAGTTTCCATATCCCATGGTTGCTTCTATGGCATGACCAAATGTATGGCCAAGATTAAGAATAGCCCTGATTCCCTGTTCTGTTTCATCGATTGCAACAATGTCAGCCTTGGTTTGACAGGAAACATGTATGGCCTGGCTAATGAGTTGATAGTCCAGTTGCATGAGTTCATCTATATTTTGTTCTAACCAGTCAAAGAATTTTTCGTCATGAATGAGGCCGTATTTGATGACTTCTGCAAATCCGCCACTTAGGTCTCGTTTGGTCAGCGTGCTCAGGGTGCTGGTATCAATAATAACGCACTGAGGTTGATAAAAAGCACCAATCATATTTTTCCCTGCGGGGTGATTGACGCCTGTTTTACCACCCACTGAAGAATCTACCTGCGAAAGTAGCGTGGTGGGGATTTGAATGAAATGAATGCCACGTTGATAAATTGCAGCAGCAAAACCTGTGATATCACCCACAACACCACCGCCTAAAGCAATTAGGGTGGTATTCCTGTCATGTCGCTTTTTTAATAATGTATCGATGATGGAATTGACTGAATCCAGAGTTTTGTAGGCTTCACCATCCTCTAAGATGACGGTGTCATAGCGAGTATCTATGGTATCCAGCGAGCTGATAACTTTGTCGAGATATAAGGGTGCTACGGTGGTGTTAGAAACTATTACCACACTGCTTCCCTTGATGTAATCAGTGAGAAGAGCAGGATTGTCGAGAAGTTGTTCGCCAATGAAAATAGGGTAACTTCTGTCACCAAGTTCGACGTTGAGTTGATGTAATGGTTTCATATGGCAGGTAGATCCGGTTAGGTCAGATTGCTGGGAAGCTGCGGGATAATTTCTGAAGCAACTTTGCGAGCAAACTTACGATCTGTTTTGATGCGCAGGTCGGCCAGATCAATATAAATAGGTTTGCGTTCTGCAAATAACTTTTCCAGCTTTTCTCTTGGGTTATCAGTTTGCAACAAAGGGCGTTTTTTATCATGCCTTAAGCGTGCCATTTGTTGATTAACCGATGTGTCTAGAAAAATAATGAAGCCATCAGACATTATGCGTTGATTTTCCTGGCGCATTACAGATCCACCTCCAGTGGCGATAACCAGCTTTTTTTGGCTGGTTAACTCTTCCAGAGCTTTTGTTTCACGCGCTCGAAAGCCATCTTCGCCTTCAATATCAAAAATGGTGGGAATGTTGACCCCGGTTTTTTCTTCGATGTAATAATCGCTGTCGAAAAAATCACGGTTTAACCGGCTGGCTATTAATTGGCCAATAGTGGATTTACCGGAGCCCATGGGGCCGATGAGAATGATGTTTTGATCGCTCATTGATAATAAAGTTATAAATCAGGAGCGGATTTTAAGTATGCAGCTGGAGTTTTACAAGTTTCCCGTTATTAATCGGGAAACTTAATTAATAATTTCCACTAGCGAATATCTAAATTGGCACCCTGTAGAATTTTAGGAGTAACAAAGATTAATAATTCTGAGCGATCATCACGTGCGATGGTAGACTTAAACAGGTTTCCAATTAGAGGTAAGTCGCTGAAAAATGGAACTCTGGTAACCTGGGTGGATTGAGTAGTTTCGTAAATTCCACCTAATACAACGGTTTGTCCATCATCGACTAATACCTGTGATTGTACTTCTCTAGTGTCAATGGTAGGAGCAAACAGACCCTCACCAAATGCTACGTCTTCACCTCGAGAATCTTTGTGTACCTGAAGATCCATGATGATGCGATCATCGGGTGTTATCTGAGGAGTCGTTTCTAGTGATAGTACTGCTTTTCTGAATTTTAAAGTAGCTCTTCCGTTATTTAATTCCAGGTAGGGTATTTCCACACCTGACTCAATTCTGGCCGTGTGTGAATCAGCGGTTATGATGCGCGGACTAGAGACTACTTCACCACGACCTTCAGTTTGTGCTGCTGATAATTCCAGTTCCAGTAATGTGCCTATTGGCAGTTTGGTTAAGGCCAGTGCTATTGAGCCTGCTGGATTTTGCAGCGGCATGTTTACATTCAACCCATCAGTAGCTGAAGATACAAAATTTCCTGTGTCATTGATTAATCCTGTTGTGCCTGCTGCTCCGCCAAGAGAGCCTGCAGTTGTAGCACCATTACCAGAGCTATTTCCACCAAAGCTATCATTGCTTACACCAAAACGTACACCCAGCTCTTTGCTAAAGTCATCGCTTGCAATAACTACTCTAGATTCAATCAGTACCTGGCGGACGGGAATGTCAAGTTCTTGCAGTAACTGTCTGACATTTGTAAGACTGGCATTTGTATCTTTAATTAATAATGTATTGGTTCTTGTGTCTACACTGACAGAGCCTCTAGGTGAAAGAATAGTGTTGTCTTCCAGTTTTAGAAGAGCCGCAATATCGGCGCTCTTTGCGTAGTTGACCTTAATGAATTCGGTACGTAACTGCTCTAGCTCTTCTACCTGTTTGCGAGCTTCCAGTTCCAGCTTTTCTCTTGCCGCTATTTCATCAGTGGGAGCCACTAAAATAACGTTACCGGCTTTACGTTGAGCCAGCCCTTTGGTTTTCAGAATAATATCCATGGCCTGATCCCAGGGAACATTCTTCAGGCGTAATGTCAGGTTACCTTGAACGGAGTCACTAACCACCAGGTTTAGGCCGGTGAAATCTGCGAGTAACTGAAGAACAGATCTAACTTCAATATCCTGAAAATTTAATGACAGTCTTTCGCCAGTAAATCCAAACTTGTTTTTACGTCGTTTCTCTTCTTCTGCTTTAGTAATTTTGGCAACTTCAATGGTATATGTTTTATCGGTCTGGTAAGCCAGGTGCTCATATTCACCATTAGCGGTGATGCTTAATTTTATTGAAGATCCGTCCTGAATGGCGTCGATGAAGCTAATTGGCGTGGCAAAATCGCTAACATCCAGGCGTCTTTGCAGAGCTTCTGGTAACTGCGCTCCAATAAATTCAACCTGAACCATATCGTTTTCGCGCCATACATCGGTAGAAATTGAGGCACTTGTTAAGTCTATGACTACTCTACCTTCACCGGCTTTACCGCGTTTGAAATCGATATTGGTTATACCTTTGGATAAGGTGCTGGTAATTTCTGCAGAAGATGACATGGCAACGGCATTTTCTACTACAGCTTCAGTTTTGTTTATAGTGGCTATGTCACCGATGGCATCCGAGCCTGCTAATACGACGATGACCTGGTTTCCATTGACGGATGTTGTGTATTCAGTTGATCTTGTCAGGTTTAATACAACACGTGTTCGTGATTTGGATGAAGCAGAGATGATACTTTGTACTGCTCCGATGCCTACTCGAACAGAACGTTGTTTTAGCTTGTTACTGGTCTCGGCAAAATCCAGAGAAATTCTGGCTGGCTGGTCAATGGTGAAAGAGCGTGGCTCAATGGCATCTTCATCAAAGGTAAATATTAGTTGGACAGCGTTTCCTGACATGACCGAATAGTCCAGTCCTATCAGTTCGCGTGCCTGTACCTGTCCCAGCTGGAACAGGATTGTAAGACTAAACAGTATTTTAAATATTGTACTAGCTTTCATTGATTTGGATTCCACATTATTTATTTGCCATAGTTTCATTTTTTTGGCCCTCGCTATTCAATCAGCGCAAGTGCTGCTGAACGTTCGATGTAATTACCCAGCCCATCCGGAACGATCTCAGTTAAATCTATTGATCCATCTGATAAGGCAATGATGCGTCCATGGTTCAGCCCCATAAAGTTACCTTCCAGTACGCGATGAATGGTGTTGTCGGGTGCAAATATCAATCCCCATTTAGTGCCGCCTTTGGTGACAGTGCCTTTAAATCTCAGTGTATCAAGCGGAAAGTCTTCTAATGGCTCGCGAACTCTATCTATATTTGGACGGGGTCCTGAAGCAGTATCACTAATGCCATCAGCTGTGGGTTGTTCGGGACGCCTGAAATCTACAACTTCAAAAGGGTCTCGTAAGTTTTGGGTTGTGTATTCAAAATTTTGATAGGGGATAAAAGCCGGGATAGGCTCTACTCGGCCCGGTGGTTTAGCCTTGGTCGTCGTAACGAACTGCTCTAGATCACCAAGACCTTGATTACAGCCCGATAGGGCCAGGGTCAATAAAATAAGCAATTTTTTATTCAAAGGAGTGTTTAGATGAAACATTATTGCTCATCCTCCTTCAGGTAACGATAAGTCTTCGCAGTTGCTGACATGTTGAGTTTGCTGGACGGTTTTGTTGACTTAGAGCTTTTTGGTTGAAGTTCTAGCTTCAAGTTATGCATCGTGACTATGCGTGGCAGAGCCGCTACACCACTGATGAATGAAGCAAGATCGTGATAATGACCAGAAACTTCAAGCGCGATGGGTAGTTCTGCGTAGAATCCTTTTTTCTCTTCACTGCTGGGTTTGAATTTTTTGATTTCAAGACCATTTGCGAGACCCGTTTGAGAAACGTCAACCAGTAATGACTCGACATCCGTACCTTCTGGAAGCTGTCTTAAAATAGCTTGAAATGATGCTTTCATTTCAGCAAGCTGATCTTTGTAGAGCTCAAGCTTTGCAGCTTTATCTGCTTTTATGGTGAATTCTGTTTTTAATTCAGATTCAGATCTTTCAACGGTTTCTAATTGAGTTAACTGGTTTTGCGTATCAAAGTAGATTCCAGCAGCAATGATGGCGACAAATGTAATCGCGAGAAAGCCAATTCGTATTGGAGCAGAGGCATTTCCAATATTATTGAAATCAAGATTATTTAGTTCGTCCTGAATACTCATTTTTTGCCTCCTAACGTATCTTCTTCTTCCTCATTGTTACTTGCATTAGCCTGTTTTACGGTAAGAACAAAGGTACTAATTCTGGAAACTTTTTTATCAAGAATTTCAATGATTTCAAGGTTTGGTTCTTCCAGCCATTCGGAATTACTCAAATTACGCATGTAACTTGAAACTCGCGCATTAGATTCGGCTTCACCAGTTAATTTCAGAGTATTATTATTCTGTTCTAGCGACTTTATAAAGACTCCATTAGGAACCGTGCTGACGATCTCGGTAAATAGGTGCACAATTGAAGGACGGCTTGCCTGCAAATCCTGAATGATATCCATTCTCTCGACCAGGCTTTTACGAACTTTTTGCAGTTCACTAATTTCAGCAATTTCATTATCCAGTTTGGATATTTCTTTGCTTAAATAATCGTTACGACTACTTTGATAGTCGATTTTACTGTTCATCTGGAAGTGAATCAGGCCAACGATTGCAGCAGCAAGTATGATCGTCAAAACCAGTAGGGTCATGAACTGCTTTTGTCTTTCCTGTCGTAATTCTTCGCGCCAGGGTAAGAGGTTGATGCGGGTCATAGGTATTCAGTCCCCCTGATAGCCAGTCCTGCAGCAATTAAAAATGATGGTCCATCAGACTGCAAATTAGCCTTATTTATCTTGTTAGTGGTAGACATGTCCTGAAAAGGATTGGCTATTGTTGTCGGTACACCAATATGAGATTCAGTCAGTTCAGCTAAATTTTCGAGTGCCGCAGTGCCGCCACCTAAAATCAGGTGGTCAATATTGCTGATGCTTCCACCGGCAGAATAAAAAAACTGTAAAAAACGACTGACCTGTTGGGCTGTTGTTTCCTTAAATGGCTCTAATACTTCAGGTTCGTAGTTATCGGGCAGTCCACCCTGACGTTTTGCCAGTCCGGCTTCTTCATAAGATAAACCATACCGACGCATAATTTCTTCAGTCAGTTGTTTGCCGCCAAAATTTTGTTCACGAGTATAAATTAAATGATGATTGTGGATAATGCTTAAACTGGTCATGGTGGCGCCGATATCGACGATGGCCACGGTTTGGTCCATGCCTTCATCGGGTAGATGTGGAGCCATGGTCTGAAATACTGTTTCTATGGTGTAAGCTTCAATATCTACAATTTTGGGAGTCAAACCGGCGAGTTCTACGGCTGCAATGCGGTCGTCAACATTTTCACTGCGACAGGCAGCCAGTAAGACATCTACAGTATCCGGGTTGCTTTCGGTTTCACCCAGTACCTGGAAATCAAGATTAACTTCTTCAAGTGGATATGGGATATACTGATCAGCTTCCAACTGAATCTGCCCTTCCATCTCTTCATCATTAAGATTAGCGGGCATGGTGATTTTTTTGGTGATGACGGAAGAACCGGCAACAGCAATAGCGCAATGTTTCGATTTTATTTTTGACTTGTGTAGCGCACGCTTTACACTTTCACCTACTGCTTCAATTTCGGCTATGTTTTTTTCTACCATCGAATTGGCAGGAAGCGGTTCTACAGCTATACCTTCAATGCGATAGCTGGAACCAGATTTAGACAGTTCTAGCATCTTAATTGATGTCGAGCTAATGTCTAACCCGATGAGTGTTGGTTTTTTAGGTGTTAAAAACACAGGAGTCCCTCAGTTGTGACTGTGTTCAAGGAAATAAAATGATCATTTTTTTATGATAAACCACTTTAACATCCAGTTGTAAGTAACTATTTTGTTTATTTATTGTAAAATAACTCTTAATCTATTTGCAAAGTCTAGTTCAAGATTTTCATCTTGTCGATACTTTTCATGTATTTCTTTATAAATATACTCTAACTTCATGAAAATTCTAGTAAAAATTTTTTCTACTTTGTTGGCTAGCGGCTTTTTAATGGTTCTGGCCGCAGCATTTTACATCTACTTTGTGCTAATGCCTGAATTACCGGTTATTGATAACCTGCAAGATACTGAATTTCAGGTACCTCTCAGGATCTACGATAAAAACGAATTTTTATTAGCTGAATATGGAGAGCATAGACGAATACCAGTAAAGTATACGGAAATTCCGAAAAAAATTGAGTTGGCATTTCTTGCTGCGGAGGATGATCAGTTCTGGAATCACCACGGTGTGGATCCATTAGCTTTGCTGGCGGCAGTTTATGAACTGGTTAAAACCGGACATAAAACTCGTGGTGGTAGTACGATCACCATGCAGGTAGCACGTAATTTTTTTCTCAGTTCAGAAAAAACCTATAGCCGAAAACTGAATGAAATTCTGTTAGCGCTTAAAATTGAAAAAGATTTAAATAAACAGAAAATTCTGGAACTGTATTTAAATAAAATTTATCTGGGCAATAGATCTTATGGAATTGTTGCAGCTGCGCAGGTTTATTATGGTAAAACACTGGATGAGTTATCAATTGCTCAGGCGGCTATGATTGCCGGTTTGCCTAAAGCACCTTCTCGCTACAATCCAATTATAAACCCTGAAAGAGCTTTAATTCGTCGTGACCATATTATTGGTCGCATGGGGCAGCTTGGTTATATTTCTGATGAAGAGTATCAAATTGCTAGAGCAGAACCAGTTTCAGCTGAGTTACATACGTCTAAAGTCAGTGCAGATGCGCGTTATGTGACTGAAATGGTACGTGCTGAAGTGTTCCAAAAATATGGCAAGGAAGTTTATGGTTCGGGTTTGAATGTGTATACAACCATCGATGACAGGTTGCAAAGTACCGCTAACAAAGCTTTAAGAACAGCTTTGCTTGATTACGACAGGAGGCATGGGTATCGCGGAGTTTCTGGCAAGATTGATATGACTAAAATTAAACAGGACCCTTTTGAGGAAGGTCTGGTCGATACTAATAAGATTGGAAATTTGATTCAGGGCGTGGTGAAAACTGTAGAGGACGATAAGATTCAAGTGATGCTGCCTGATTACCAGTTGATCGAAGTGCCGTTTGTTAAAGGAATAGACTGGGCCAGACCCTATATTAATGAGAACAGACGTGGACCCGAGGTAAAGACCCCCGCTGAAGTTGTTAAACCCGGTGACATTGTTTGGGTTGAGCATAGAGGTGAAGAGTGGTGGCTTGCATCGGTACCTGCTGTTGAAGGAGCTATTGTTTCGTTGGACCCATCTTCAGGAGCGGTGCTGGCTCTGGTAGGTGGTTTTGATTATTTTCATAATAAATTTAATCGTGCGGTTCAGGCGAAACGTCAGCCAGGGTCAAATTTTAAACCCTTTATATATTCAGCGGCTCTGGAAAAAGGCTTTACTGCCGCAAGTATGATAAATGATGCGCCGGTTGTTTTTGAGGACGATTCACTTGAGGCAACCTGGAGACCTGAAAATTATTCAGGGCGTTTTTACGGACCGACGAGACTACGTGAAGCGCTGGTAAAATCCAGGAATCTGGTGTCTATTCGAATCTTACAGTCAATCGGTCTGCGTTATGCAACGCGTTATGCGCAACGGTTTGGATTTGCGAAAAAAGATATGCCTTATGACCTTTCCCTTGCTCTCGGTAGTGGTGCTTTTGCACCGTTAGAAATTGTTCGTTCTTATGCTGTTTTTGCAAATGGTGGTTATCTGGTTAAGCCTTATTACATAAACCGTATTGAGTCGAGATCGGGGGATATATTGTTTGAAAATAAACCGCTGACTGTTTGTCAGGGTTGTGAGCCAGTCGAGCAGGAGCCTCAGGATACTACTGTATCGGCTGATACAGAATCGACTGAGAAGGATGTTAAAGCTGAAGATGAAGATATTATTGAGTATGCACCGAGGGTTATCAGCCCGCAAAATGCCTATATTATGCGTTCAATTATTCGGGAAGTAGTGCGGCGCGGCACGGCTGTTAGAGCTAAAGCCCTGGGTCGAACGGATATTGCAGGTAAAACCGGTACGACAAATGATCAAAAGGATGCCTGGTTTAGCGGGTTTAATGATCAGGTGGTAACAACGGCGTGGGTAGGGTTTGATAATCAGAAACCGCTTGGTAGTCGTGAAACGGGTGGACGCGCTGCTTTACCGATGTGGATAGAGTATATGCGTGAGGCTTTGGCTGGATTGCCGATAAATCTGGAAGAACAACCGGATGAAATAGTCACCGTTCGAATTGATTCAGATACTGGTGAGCGAGCTACTAAACATTCGGCCAATAGTCGTTTTGAGATATTTAAGATGGGTACAGAGCCGGCAGAAAAATTAGTGGTAGACGCTAATACGGGTGGCAATGATCCTTCAAAAGGCGGTTCAACGCAGCAAGAAGCTATCGAGGAAGATATTTTCTAAGTTTTAAGTCGTAAGTCGTAAGTCGTAAGTCAAAAACACTTGACAGTCATAATGATAATTGAAAATTTTGCCGACTGCCGACTGCCGACTGCCGACTGCCGACTGCCGACTGCCGACTGCCGACTGCCGACTGCCGACTGCCGACTGC
>Ga0209559_1000556_pt1 | contig 23019 bp, 15 predicted proteins | sample SaaInlV_110m_DNA_FD_184677 | JGI IMG/M metagenome (GOLD analysis project Ga0209559, IMG submission 184677) | Marine microbial communities from expanding oxygen minimum zones in the Saanich Inlet - Saanich Inlet SI074_LV_165m_DNA (SPAdes) (version 2) | ecosystem: Environmental > Aquatic > Marine...
AAATTGTCGACAATTTGTCGGCTTTTTTAGGTCTTTTCGATAGGCGTAAAAAAGGGATTCGCTCGGAATCCCTTATGGTGTATGGTGGGGCGTGAGCGATTTGAACGCTCGACCAGCGGATTAAAAGACTTGCCTAAAACATCTAAAAACACCCTATACCGCTCTACTAAAGCACTTTTTTATCACTTTAAAACGATATAAGACGTTTAAAGCGGCTTCTCGTTGTCATTATGTTGCCACTTTACTAACTTTTTGTACTTATCAGTCAAATCACTCCTCACTAGCTAGTTTAAGACTTAGTGTTACATAGCTACCACTTGCATTACGAAACACACCGATGTTTACAACCCGAAGCCTCATAGTTTACAGCTACAGTTGACTATATACCTGTTAATTAAGGTAATAAGTTCAACATCGCCACTACAGACAGTATAAACAATAAATGTCTAATACTTATCATGTAAGCCGTTCAGGATACAGATGAGATTCAAAAAATACCTTATATTTAGAGTCTTCATGAATAAAAATCACTATATTGGATATAGCTCTAGTAATGCCTGTATAAACCATTTCATCATGATCATTCTTATCCAATATAAGAAAAACCATTGGCGACTCAAAACCTTTGTAGCTATGAGTTGTTGATAATTTTATAGCACCACTATGATGTTGAAATTGGCTCTTTCTACTTCTATTTATGTCATCGTCAGAATACAGCCATCTCAAGTCTTGGTACAATGTATCCTTATCCTCTTTCGACATGAAAGTGGCAATTGTCTCTTGGTTATATTTATTTCTAGAAATGTAATCAATCTCCCTAACAATTCCTATGTGCGAACATATTATTGCAAAATCATCTGAATGTAAATCTAGATTTTTCACATACTTAAAAATTGTAGATACTATTTCTGAAGTATCACCATCTGAATAGGTGAGTATTTTTCCGCCTAATTTCGGTGTATCCCATCCTAGTAATTGCTGATCATTGCCTTTATCAGCCTTTTCATACTTATCGATATCATACTTTTTACTTAAGAACTCCTGCTGAAAATCCTTGGCTAATTCCAAAATAAATGAATACTGCTTATGCCTAATTGACTTATCTAAAACCTTCCAATGTTTAAATCCGCCAGGCATTTCTGTAGTTTTATCTTGATCTAATTTACGCTCATATATATTTTGCTTCTCATCTCCAAACAGAACCAACTCAGCATCCTTTTCAATAAAATATTTACGTATAATTTCTATCCATTCTGGCTTGTAATCTTGTATTTCATCAATTAATACAGTTTTAAATTTATAAATATCTTTTTCTATATTATCAAGTAAATTAATGTCACTAAATAATTCATCAAAGTAATCTTCCGCATTCATTCCATCGGGTACTATTACCTTTTTTCCATGAATATTTAACGTTTCCATAATTAACTGATGGTAATTAGTAATATGAAAGTAACCCCAATTAAAGCCTTCTCGAACATCACTAACTCGGTCATGGATGTACGATCTCAAAGTTAGATTGTATGTAAGAATTAACACATGATCATCATGCCTTTTATGCGCATTTACAGCTCTTTTCGCAAGAGTTAGTGTTTTTCCAGATCCAGCTACACCTTTAACCTTAATATGCTCGTCTTTACTTTCAGAAAATAATAATTGTTTATTTGTGTAGGTAATCTCTTTACCTTGTTCTAGCAAATGATATGGCGGCTTCAGAACTCTTCTAAACTCATAATAAGTTGGCAGATCAAAAAGACTATTACCCTTTGTAAAATAAAATGATTTTGTTATTTTTAACAAGCTTTCTCTAGTAATTCCAACAATACTTTTGTCTCTTGTAAATTGACCTTTTTTATTGTCCAAATATTCTAAGTCTTTTTTATATTTAGACTTATAACTCTCTCTTTCATCATGAGTTAAGCCTTTATACCATTGATTCGTTTCATCTCTTAATTTACTTAAACGAAACTCAACAGGAGAAAATAAATTATTCATATCATCTTTTGAATAATTATGAAAATACACATAAGGGGTAACAATCTTCCAAAAATTTTGGTTTTTAATTTGATTGTCAAGAAGCCCAGAAATATACAATCCAAACATACTTTTTTTATATGAAAATACTTGCTGATATGGTGACTTTATAGCTTGATTGTTTCTTTTTAATCTCCAGGTATTTTTTTCATCAATAAAATACTTTCCAGGCATCCAGTCTTTAACCTCTATCACAGCAACTCCACAGCCTTTTTTCATTATGATTATGTCAGGCCTGCTAACACCTAAAAATGATTGAAAATATACCTCAAACTCTTCATCCAAGTTATCAGCCAGATAATTCAACAAAAACGACTCACCCTCTGTAGGCTTCTCTTTGAGTCTTTCAATATTTTCAATTGTTGGAAATAATTGAGCCATAAGTCTTTAAAGTTTATCTACCACGCCATCTTTATAAACAACCTGCAATTTCTTTTTGCCATTTTTCAACCATATGATTGTAATCCCATCTTTTATACTAAGATTTTTTTTAGAAGGCTCATAAAACATGTCATAACTTTTATCTACTATAATTTTGTATGTTTTTTGAACTTTCTTTTGACCGTTCTTATAATATCCAATGTACAGCCCATCCTTTACACCATCAGAATAAAAGTATTGCGATTTTTTTTGACCTGTTTCAAACCAGTAGCTCCACAAACCTTTTCTCAAGGGTGGATTCATAGTGGCAAGACTATAATCATCAAGATCTAAACCATCAACATGAAAATCACCTGGCATATATTCCCCCTCTTCTTTTTTCTGGCCATTTTTGTAAAACCATGTGCATAGGCCTGCTAAGTTTCCATCATCAACGAAATTACCTGTTATAGACTCAATACCACCACTTTCAAAATATTCGGTAATTTTATGAGGCTCAGAACACCATGGCGCTTCAGATTCATCGCAAATAAACTCACTCTTACTTTTTATATTGCCATTTTCATACCAAGCAGTCTGAGTACCAATTTTTTCACCTTCTATATAGTTATTTTCTAGCTTTTTATTTCCATTTTTATAATATTCAGTCCACAACCCTTCTTTTACATTGCCAACCTTATAGCCCTCAGACTTTCTATTACCATTGTTATAGTTCTCCTCGCAATATTCATCTAACAATGCGACAAATGGATTGTTATCAATACTAAGCCTTCTAACAGTGTGTGTCAAATTACATGAAAAATCATCAAATTTCTCAAGAAGTTTTATAGCTTCAGAAAAAAAAGATAATTCTCTTTTAATTTCAGCTTTATACATAAGCTCATCATCACTTGAGCCAAGAATACCATCAAGTTTGTTCAAGTTATTTACTTCATCGGTTGATAACTCTAATTTGCAATCATCTTTCCTGCGTTGCTCATTGCCTGCATGCCACGCCTCAACTCTAAGATACATTTCTTTTTCTTCATCAAGCTCATCATTTGCTCTGTAAAGATATGCATAAAAATCTGGAATAAGATAGGGATTAATTATGTCTAATATGTCATTCAACTCATCTGATTTAACTATTTTTAAATCATCTGACCATAACAAGGAATAACAATGTGGGCACTTGAAAAGTGCATGATGCACTGGAAGCATAGGAGCGTTCATTTTACCATCAGTATAAAAAATAGCGCCAAACGTATTCCCAGATAAGAGCACATCTTCCTCTATCAAACCACTACAATCTGAACATATTTTTATATTAGGTGTACCGGGAAACATGATTAGAAGGGTAATTCACGTAATTTATACTGATACCACAACTCTTCATATTTACCCCTATTTTTGGTATTAGGATTTTTAGCTGCATAAAAGCTCTTTAATTTATTAGTTACTAGTGGCACTTTATCATCCCATATAGCTTGAAACCAATTACCATATTTGGAAATATCTATTTGATCTTTATTCGAGAAAGGGTAATCATCAATTGTCATATCAAAATGATAATGAGGCATCGATAAATAGTGCTGTCTCAGTTTATCTGTGCTTGTCATACTGTCTCCTAAAATGGTATTATGTCATCGAACTCTGGGGCTGCAGCTACAGGATTAATAAGAGTCACCGACTCTTGTTCAGCCACTACACCCTTCTTAACCAAGTCTAGCATTTGAACAACGCTATTAAAGCCACTTACGATAATTTCAGTAGTGTATCTATCAGCTCCATTTTTATCTTGGTACTTGCGAGTTTGTAACTTACCTTCAATATAAACCTTGGAGCCTTTATCGCAATAATTAGAAACTACCTCGGCTAACTTGCCAAATACACTAACCCTATGCCACTCAGTTTTTTCCTGTTTATTCCCAGTATTTTTATCGGTCCAAAACTCTGATGTAGCTACTGATAAATTGGCTATAGCTGTATTGGTGGATGAGTATTTAAGCTCTGGCTTAGTGCCCAAATTACCGATTAATATTACTTTATTTATTCCTGACATTTTTATACCTCATTGAAATTATATTGTTAGCATTTAGTATTAACATGGTTTACAATTTAATTTTGACCAGGCTAATGATGCAGCGGTAATGACAAGCAAAACTCTTGATAAACGCGCCTTAGCGTCAACACCGCCATGTGCAAACTCATTTCTTTGTTTTCTAAGTGTGTGCAGATAATCACAAGTTTCTTGATCCAAAACACCATTAACTTCACCTTCTTTAATTAAATCAAAAAAACTAGGATTAAGACTTTGACATTTAACTTTTTTACTTAAACATCTAACCACATGATCTGTAATTTCAATAGGTAGATAAGGGCCAAACTCAAGATCATCAACAATCTTATTGAAATCAGAATTATTCCCAGCACACCTCTTCGAAATATTTTTGATTTCTTGCTCTAAATTAGACTCTTTACTTTGCTGTTTAAGATTGTCAACCTCACTAGATAGTTGTTCAATAAGCGAAATATACTCGTCTCTTTCTTGCTCCACATCAGCAATCTTACCTTCTAAAGATCTATTTTCACCTTTCAAAAACGTAACCTGCCTAGTTAGATTAAGATCATTTTTAATTTTGACCTCTTCTGGTAAGGTAATACTTATATCTTGCAAATCACTTTTAAACTCTTCCAGTAATAAACTATATGTCAATTTATTTCTAGGATAGGCCCAGACTGACCTTTGAGGATCCCATTGTCTAGGGGATATTTTCTTAGCTCGTTGTTTTAGTGATTGTGGTATTGTTAATAAATAATGATTATTTGTTTGCTCTAAGTTGATTAATTGCATGTCGTTCTCCTTCATATAGCTATTTATAAATAAAATTACTTCCTGTTCATCTAATACAACGTAACAAATATAAGAATATTCCAGTAAATCAAAAAAATAATTTTAAATTTTTCTTTATTACAATAAAAAAGCCCGCTCAATAAGCGGACTTTCGTAATTTTCAATAAAAATACGCTACGAAGGCATTACCGAATCAACCTCATAAATATTTTTAAAGTAACCCATATCTGACCATCTAGTTGATCCAATAGGATTCCAACAAGTTGTCCTTACATGCTTTCCAATAAGGTTTTTTGCCTTACTAGTAACATTATCATTTTTATCCCAGGTTGATAATTTCATATACTTATATGTGCCATCACCCAATATCAACCTCGTGCATTCACTACCATGATGTGTGACTGTATCAACATCAACCAATACACCAGGATCTGTCACTAAGAAGTCTTTTCCAGATCTTAAAACACTCTCTTGTTCTTTTTTTAAATCTTTAATTTCATTTTCAAGAATTGCTACTAAAGCTTTGTAATCTGTAACAGCTTCAATTGTATCTGCTGTATTAATTTTTTCCAATTCTTTCATAACTTCCGCTCTAGTTTCTTGACGAACATCTTCAAACATTGTTCCAGCCAAATCTGCAAAATCACGCTCAATTAACTCAACTGCAGTGATTAAATTATTATCTAAATAGCATTGATGATAAAAATTTGCCATCCTCTCTTTTGATACTGTTTTTCCAGAAAACAAGAGATAATCTACCAATCCATCTAGTTTATTTTTATATCTTTCTCTATGATTAACTATTGGGTAAAAAGTTATAAGTGTTCCATCCTTGGCAACAACATATTCTGTATTTCCAAATAACTTCTCATTGATTAATACATTTCCTTTGTACACATCTCGACCTTTGCTTTGATGGCTAATATTACCAATAAACGAAAGCTCTGCATGTCCTGTATTATCCGTATCTAAAATTTCACCATATCTGACACCAGCATTAACAACAAACTTCCAATACAGCTTTGCGCCAAATGGATTTTTAGGCTCTGAATCTCTTTCAATATTAAAACTATGTTTTATTGATTTACTCATTTCTTTCTCCTTGAATTATTTTAGGTGAGCAAAACCACTTCTTACTCACTTTAATAACGTAACACAAGGGAAAATATTCCATACAATTAAATAAATATACGTACAAACAAAAAACTCGCCAATAAGACGAGTTTTTTAATGATTAGTACAACCAAATAGCTATCTATAGCCAACACCACCATATACATCGTACATAAGGCTTCTGGTTAGGTTTCCGGCTGGATCAATTGGACTATAGTAATAACTAGCACTTGCAGAACTAACTGCGCCTAAAATAATTGCAACCAAAGTTGCTTTTTTAATTAAATTTCTCATTGTATTTTCCCTTAGTGTTTTAACAAGTGTAGATTTTTTATACCTACACTTTGATTAACGAAATAAAGATAACTTTATTCCATTAGTTTTGAATAGAGCTTAACAGCCGCTGTAATTGTTCCAACAGTAGCTATCTGGGCTTGTTCTAACATGTGGAGAAACGTACGTACCGTTACTCTTTGTATAGCCATTAACATAAACATACGCTTGAGCGCTTGTTGTTGTTATAAAAATGCTTGCTGCGATTGCAGCGGTTGAGATTAATTTTTTCATTTTGTAACTCCTTTTTAGTTTTATAGTTTTGAATCTTGTATAAACATGTTTTTTGAAATGTTTATATCCTGTTCAATTACTACAACGCCACTAAATGAAATTTATTCCATTTATTTTTAAAAAAAATGTTTTTCGTTTTAATTTAGACTGAAAAGCCTTTCTGTATAAAGAAATATGATTTTTTTAATTAAATAAATTTTTTAAAAAATTACTTACAGAGTTGAATGTTTCATCATTTTCCTCTACTTTTACTCCATTTAAATACTCCCCTTCCCATCTAACACCATCAATCACTTCAATGACATGTCCACTGGGCTCTCCTTTTACAAAATTACCCTCTATCCTATAATTTTCTTTTGTGGCTATGATGTAGCCATGTGGCTTGCCCTCTTTAAATTCACCCTCAAGACGCAAGTTTTTTATAGACATGATTCCATGTCCATATGGTTTTCCATTCTTAACTACACCCTCATATCTGTACCCGCCAGGCTTGGTTAGTATCGCGTGCTCACTTGTATACATTAATTCTATCAATAAATCTAATTCACCTTTAGAAAAATTGTCTATTTTGGGATCTTTGCCGTATTGTTTAATAACACCATCCCAGTTTAATTCTCCCTCGAATCTTGTCCCATCGTTAAGCAAAATAACAGATGACCCATAAGGAATTCCATTTTTGCTACGGGTTTCAATATAGTTTCCATTTGCTTTTTTAGATATAACCACTCCATTTTCCTCGCCCTTATCATTCCATTCACCCATCTTGTGTGAGCCGTCTGCAGAGATCATTATTCCTTTTATAAGGGCATCTTGATTCCATTCTCCACTTCCAGTGTCGCCGTTTGCCCAAGTTAAAACACCAAACCCATCTTGTTTTCCATTCTTCCAACCACCCTGATAATGAGAGCCATCTATCCATGTCATTGAGCCTTTGCCATCAGGTAAGTCGTTCTTGGAGTCGCCTTCATACCTATAACCATTTGGAATTACATGGACAATATGAGCATTTTTATCTCTTTTTCCTTGATCAAAAATAGTTTCATAATAACTTCCATCTAGCTCCGTCCTTCTTCCTTTTCCATGTGGCTCCCCACCCTTCATATCACCAATATATTGGCCGCCATTCTCGTATCTATAAAAACCATTGGATGCCTCTCCATACTCAAATCTACCATCAAAACGTGCCCCATTAAAATATATCATTGACCCTTGTCCGTATAGATCACCATCTTTCCACTCACCTGTGTAATACGTTCCGCTTGAGTGGTACGCCTTGCCAACCCCATCTGGGTGGCCATTTTTCCACTCCCCCTCATAACGATTAAAAAATCTAGGATTGTCTACTTCATTACTATATATTTGCACTCCTTTCCCATGTGGCAAGCCCCTTTTTACTTGCCCCTCATAACTAGATCCATCAGCAAGCTCAAGCTTAACAATATCGCTCAATCCATCCAAAAAAGACCCTGAAACCCCGCAGCTATTATCAACCTCATTAAAACAAAACCGACCAGTAATTGCAGATTCCAAGATAGGGATTTGCCTACCATTGGTTGATTGCTGAACATCTTGCTGAACATCGCTCAGCATAATTTGAGCCAAAGAATTTGTTTTTGTTATGTGCTTTAAAAGGCTTTTTGTATAAGGACTGTTCCTACCACTACCATCAGAGGCAACACTGCCTGGCATAGTTGAATAGGCAACCAGTATGCCTTTGGTATCTTTTACTTGTTCATGAGTTTCTGATACACCTCTAGTGGTAAATACATCTTCCATTATTAAGTTTTGACTAGTGTTTCTTGCACCCACTGAAGTTTTAGCAAGACCTGGTATTATTTCTTTGCTTAAATTCTTAAAAGGATTGTCACGACACGCATCTAGAAATATAAAGTTTAGATTGCTTTGACTCTGATTAAGTCCATCTAGTACAGTATTTGTATTGACAGTATTTTTGGGTAAATCCTCAACATAATCAACCTTGTCTAAACTGCCAATTGGAATTAAATAGTTACTCCCTTTGTACTGAACAGCATGGCCAGAATAATAAAACAACCCAACTGTATCGTCATTAAGATTATCAACAAATTTAGATATAGCTGCCTGCATTTTATCTTTAGTAGCATTTTTAACTAGAGTTACACTAAACTCTAAATTCTCTAAAGTTGAAGCAATATCCTCAGCATCATTAACTGAATTTACGAGTGCTGATGATGTGTAATCTGCATTGCCGATTACGAGAGCTATTCTTTCTTTTGCATAAACTTTAGTCCAGATAGACAATACAATTAAGACGAAAAATAACCTAGCCAACCACATGTTTAGTTAACCCCGATAACTGAAAATGGAGCCCAGTACGATGGGCGTAGCTTGTATGTATCTTTTGAGTTTTTCAATAAATCAAGTACTGCATTTCTATGCTTATGCGCATAACTCCTGCCTTCGTTAGAAGGTTTAAAGATGCGGGTAGTTATGTCCACAGCAGATTCAGAGATCACTGACCAATAAGATACTAATAGAGACCTCGCCCCTGCATTAAAAAAGGAGTTGGCTAGCCCAGATAATCCTTGTGAATTAGATTCACCAAAAGAAGAGGCCGTATTACATGCTGATAACAACACAATTTCAGCATCTAATTTAAGGTTAGAGATTTCACTCGCTGTTAGAATTCCATCATTGTTCGGATTATTTTCATCAACAGGTGTTAATATTAGAGACGGCTCAACAATACTCTCTATCTCATTAGATACCAACGCATGAGTAGCAAAAGAAACAACACTATATTGACTCAAGTCGATCTCTTTTAGCTTCACCTCTGTAGCATTTTCTCCAAAAAATAGATCAGATTTTGAGAAAGATTTAGCAACCATAGAAAGCTCCTTTTCCGTTTCTGGCAATGGAGCCATTTCACTTACAAAGTTAGAAATTGAACCTCGAGTATTGATATGTGCAACTAACTGTTGTTTACTTGCCTTGTCAATTGTTCCATTCAAAATAGGATTTCCAATACCAATAAAACTATCTTTTGGATCGAGCCCAATTTTAGAAAGTTTCTCTGACTCTATGTACGAATAAATAGATGGAACTATTGTTATAGCAAACCTGTTTATAAGCCAGTTATTTTTATTAATATTAGAGGCCGAAATATTGGCATGTACCTTATTAATACCTCTAGTTGACAAAGTATCAATGTAATCAATTTTTTCACCGATATCTACGTCTTTGACATCGCTTAATATAGAGAACGGTATACTAGAAAGTATAGAATCTGGTGCAATAACCAATCTATCTATTTCTTTTAACTGTTTTTCAAATGGTCTTATTAATAAGTCGTATAATTTTGATGAAGCTTCCATTGGGAATCGTATACCACTGCTCTGGCTTGGATTTAAAGATGATAACAACTTCTTAATATTACCCTTAATAACATCAGACCCTATATTGGCATGATGTCTATAAACACCATTTGATGTAACTAGCCATACAAAAGTTCTTTCCTTGGATACTAACATAGTCAATAGTGCATCTTTTTTATGGAGCATGTCAATTACATTTTTAGCAGAACTAACAAATAAATTAATTGAATTACTACCAAGCCCCATCTGCTCTAATTCTTTTTGAATTAGGCCTATTTCACTATCAATGGAATCTAATTTAGAATTAACATCTAGTGCATCGTCATTATTGGAAGTTATTTTGGACAATTTTTCTTTAATTATCATTTTCTTTTCAAGTCTTAACACTTCTAACTTATCAATAAGTAAAGAGGCATCTAAACCTATTTTTTTCTTATAAATAGTTTTTATAAGTGCATCTGACGCATCTAATCCTGCTGCTAATTGCATTATTTCAAATCCAAAATCTAACTCTGTTTTATCGGTTTTTTCTGCTACATATATAAAATTAGACAGTACATTCTTAATGCTTTCTTTTTCATGGGTAGAAATTTTTACACCCTTAAGTAATCGATCATTAAAGTTATTTTTATACGCTTCAATAATTGGCTTAGACATTTCATAAGCATAATCAAATCGGCCAATTTGTATAAAATTTTGCATCATGGCATTGGCAATAGGAAGGCCTTCATTAGATGACTTGCCTTTAAACATTTGATTTATACCTTTTTGCATTTTTGCATAGCTACTATCAATATTATCACCATTCTTGGCATCTATAACCCCCTCTATAAGATTTACTCGCCCTTTAAATTCATTTTTCAAAAGATCATAAAATTCACCTTGAGTATTGTCAACCAAGTCTTTGTATTTATCTAAATAGACTTTAGCTTTATCTGTATCGCCCCATTCTAAATAACTAACAGATACTCTTATCATTAGGGCGGGTGTCAGATCCACCTCTTTTCCAGATACTTTGTTAAAATTATTCACCAGGATGTCAATAGACTTTTGATAGTCTCCTTGAGCTAAATATATAATCGATAATTTTTCTAGAGCAAGCACTGTATTAAACAGATCTACTTCACTTGTTATATTAGTATTATTAATAACATTCAAATAAATGTTTTCAAATTCTTCTGGATTTTGGGCTAAATTTGCTAAGTGCATTTTTCTTGCCAAATCATCACTTAAAAGTCCGTCTTTAGCTGGTTTTTTTGAAATCTCCCTAATTAAACCCTCTGCTATTTCATGCATACCTCTCTCTGTAAATTCAATAGCTGCATGCTCATATATGCCCTCTAAGATATTTACTTTATCTTTATAAAGCTGATGATCGTTCGCTAGCCCACTATTCAATAATTTAGTTGCTTGTGAGGAGTATTTGTAAGCTTTCTCAAGGTTCATATAAGAAAAGTCATTCACACCAAAGTAAATTCTTGCCAATGTTAAATTGGAAATAATATTATTCTTAGAGGATTTTTCTAGCCAATATACAGCCCTTTCTAAATCATAATATTTACCTCCATATTCAGGAATAAATTTAGCACTGAAAAGTGTACCTAGAAAAGTCATGGCACTGTCATGGCCTTTTTTTGCAGCCATTTCAAATAGAGGTATCGCTTCTTTTACTTTACCTGCCTTCTCTAAATCGTATGCCATCAATGACAAATCTTCAGCTTTAAGAGTGGGTATCAACTCACCAAAAATAAATTCTTTGGTCAGGTTAACAATATCTTTTGAATCAATATTACGAAAATAAATAATTGCTAATTTATGCTGATATAAATCTTTAGGAATCTTCCTATCATTTTTATAAGTTTTATAATACCAATAAGCCGATTCTTTTAGGTCTATATCTACACCATCCCCTTCAAGATATTTTTTTCCTATTACTAATTGAGCAAATACATTGCCTTTTTTAGCGGACTTCAAGAAAAGGTTGAGTGCTTTTATTTTGTCTTTCTGCACCCCCTCCCCTTTATCATAAGCCACAGCTAAATTGTATATCGCCTCAATATTCCCCAGACTCTCAGCTTTTATAGCTAAAGCAACTGATTTTTCCAAATCTTGATCAACGCTCCAGCCATTTCTATACATAATCCCGAGAGACTGTATTGCGTTAACATTGCCTTCTTTTGCGGCATCTTGAAACCAAACAAAGGCGTGTTTGTAATCTTTTTTATCGTAATAAATAGATCCAATACTATATTTAGCATCGCCACTCCCTAGTTTGGAAGCTATCAAATACCACTCAAATGCTTTTTTATCTTCAAAATCTGAATTTTTGACATTGTAATAGTGTGCAATATTTAAAGCAGAAGTGGCGCGTGTTTCTTTACTTTCTGAAGAATTGTATAGGTCTAAATATACTTCTTTTGCTTTTTCAAAATCCTGGTCAACAATTAATCCAACCATATAAAGCTTGGCTAAATATTTTTTTGCGTATTCCGACCCATTACTTAAAGCTATATTAATCCATTTAAAAGCCTGGCTATCATTATGGCTTTCAACAAGCATTCCAATAATATTATTTTGTGCTACGGTTACATTCTGAATAGCAGCATTACATAAAAGTTTAAATGATAAAAATGTGTCTTTTTTAACCCCTTCTCCATCTGCATACATTAAGGCAAGATTGTTTTTTGCAATCGGATAGCCTTGCTCTGATGATTTTTTATACCAATACACTGCCTTGTTAAGATCTTTATCTACGCCCTTTCCAAAGTAATATGCTTTCGCAGTATAGAACTGATATTTAGGATTTCCATCTTCTGCTTTAGAAAGCCATATTGGGAGTATCTTTTTATAATCTTCCTGCTGGTAGCCTTTTACATCCATAGACCAGTCTTTATTCTGAACTTTACTAGCATCACAGAATAATTCAGCTGCTTTTAAATCTGAAAAGACCAATTGAGAAATCAGAGTAAAAATTATAAATACAATATTCTTTGTCATATCTAATTAACTCCAATAACTGCAAAAGGCGCCCAATACGAAGGGTGTAACTTATATGTATCTTTTGAGTTTTGTAATAGATCAAGTACTGCATTTCTGTGCTTATGTGCATAACTCCTGCCTTCATTAGAAGGCTTAAAGATGCGGGTGGTTATGTCCACTGCAGATTCAGAAATGACCGACCAGTAAGATACTAACAATGACTTGGCACCCGCATTAAAGAAAGAGTTAGCCAGCCCTGTTAAGCCTTCAGCACTTGACTCATCAATTGAAGATGCTGTATTGCAAGCAGACAAAACAACAATTTCTGCATCAAGGTTTAATTTAGCCACTTCCTTTGTAGATAAAAGCCCATCATTAGATGCATTATTATCATCAACAGGAGTTAGTACTAATGCTGGCTCATACAAATTATCTATCTCATTCGAAACAAGCGCATGTGTGGCGAAAGCAATTACATCATATTTAGTTAAATCTATACTTCTAACATTAGCTTCTGTTGCATCTACACCTAAGAAAAGATCTGATTCTTGAAACATCTGTGAAATAGCCCTCAACTCACCTTCCGTCTCAGAAAGTGGTGCTAAACTTGATAAAGATCTTGACAGATTACCTCTCATACCTTCACTAGCTAAAACAATACCTCTAATTAAGACATTATTTTTACCTGAAAGAATCGGATTCCCAATACCGGCAAAACTAACAACAGGACTTTTATCACTCTGTATCTCTTTGTTTAATTGTACAAATGAATATATTGAAGGCACGGTGGCAATGGCAAAGTCTTCAATTAGCCATTGAGGCTGATCAATAGTATTTATTGAAATTGTGCTAGCTAACAAACCCCTAGTTCTAAGATTGAAACTTCCTTTAGGCTCTTTTTTTTCATGGCCTATTTTATTTGATAATATCGTTAAAGGTATTTTTGATATCACGCCATCTGGAACAAAAATTAAACGATCAATATTTGTTAATTTATCCTCAAACGGTTTTATCATAAAATTATATAATTCGTTAGATGCGTTAAAAGGAAAGTTTTTATTGAAAACTTTTTCAGGGTCTACAGCATTAAGCAATTGTTTAGATAGAAGGCTTATTTGACGTGCAGTTAATGTTGAGTCATTACGAGACACGTCATCTTTAGTAACAAGCCAAACATAGGATTTATTATCAGCTATTAGCGTAGAAATAAGGGCATCCTTATCCTTTAAGGCTTTTTGAACATCTTGCAAGGGACTTATAAAAGTGTCAATGATAGACCCATCTTTTTCAACAAGTTGCAATTCATATTTTAAAATATCCCTATCAAGCTTATTAAGTCTATCATCTAATTTGTTAACTGACACCTTTTGACTTAGTGAGTTAAATTTATCAGTAATTAATTGATTTCTTTCATTGTATAAATCTTTTAATATTTTTCTCATGGCAAAATCTGTACCTGTATATTGCTTAAGCCTAAGAGAATCTATCAGAGTGTTCGATAAGGTCAATCCAGAAACTAGCTGCATTTCTCCAAAGCCCATGTCTTTCAAATCTTGTTTTGCTAGTTTTGACACATGGATATATTCACTCACGGCATTGGAAATATATTTTCTTTCACCCTGATCTATTTTTAATCCATCTTTTATCTTCAGTTTTGAATTATGGCGATAAAGATCAATAACAGCTTGCATTATTATTTTTGCCTTCTCATATTCTTTGTTTTTTACAAGGTGTTGAATTGGCTTTATAGCAAAATCTAGGTCAACAGCCCTAATAGGAATTCCTAATTTTTTGATATTAATCAACGCTTCATTAATTTTTGAAAAGCCTTTATCAAATTTATTATCATTGATATCAATAACACCACTTATAACCTGAAAAAGAGTCGCTTCAATCGGGTTTGTTAGATTTTTTGTGATGTCTAGAATCTTATCTGTTACATTTTTTCCGTACACAATATAAGCATAAATTTTTTCAAAAAAATTTGGTTTCAAATCTTCTTTAGAGTCTTTATATTTATCAAGATGTTGTCTGGCTTTTTTATAATTATCTAAACTTACAAAATCTCTAGCAATTTCAAGTTCAATAATAGGCCTATAAAATAAGCCTTGTTGTCCTATAAATTTTTCAGACATATCAATTAGTATTTGGCTGGCCTCTTTATACTTTCTTTGCATTCTTAATTTTGCATGCAATCCAGTTAAGGCACTATAAATATGACTAAGAGATTCAAAATTTTCCTTATAATTTAAGCTTTTCATATATTCAATTAATAACTTTTTAGACTCTTTCAAGTTACTTCCAATAGATGCAAGAATTATATTTTTGTTAATCTCGTACTTGTTTTGTTCAGAAAAAATATACAAATTAGATGCCTTTCTAACATTGATTTCCGCCAAACTTGAGGCATCAATAGAAACATAGTAGTTAGCTATAGAGTGATAAGCACGTATCATTCCTTCAGGGTAGGAATTTTTATAATGTGCATAATCATTGCCAATTTTAGATTCATACAAATTGATAGCTTGTTTTAACGATTGACCATATTTAGAAAAATTATAATCTTCAGCCATGAAATATAGTTCTGCTAATTTAATATTTGCATTAATACTTGTTTTTGATGCTTCGTTTAGCCAATAAAAAGCTTTTTTTCTATCATAAAACTTAGATTTCTTTGTCAGATATATTTCCGCTAAATAAACCTGTCTCTCAATATCTCCTGAGTTTGCACTCGATGTAAGAGTAGACATCCCTTTATTAATTAAAAAATCATCAATATATTGATCGTTCTCAACTTGTACTTCTAGGGCTTTAATATATATATTTTCTTCTGGATAGTACTTGTTATTAAGGGAGATCAACTCTTTAGTTAATTTCAATATATGGGCTACATCAACAGGGTCAGTTGCTTCTTTACCCACATTAAACCTATAATTGTGAATTAGGGTGTTTAAAGCCCATGCAGAACCCATCTTTCTTGCTTTTTCGAGTTGTACTTGTGCTTTATTAATATCAAAAATTGGGTTTTTAATACCGGGGCTTTTGTTAACCAAAGAATAAAGCCATCCAAGACTCGATATACCATGCATATCATTGCTCTCTGCGGCTTTTTTATACCAGTATTCAGCTTTAATAAAATCTTTCTGAATTTCAGACTTTAATATTCCAGAATACAGTCCACCTAAAGTGCTTTGCGCCTGAATAAACCCATTATTAGCAGCTATTTCATACCAATAAATAGCTTTTTTCATATTACCCTCTTGCTGGTAAACAAAAGCAGCAGAGTATTTTTTCTCATCATTGCCATTTTCTGCATCAAACTCTTTGTAGAAATCTTTGCCAGATTGATACTTTAAAGAGTCTTTTGTATCTTTATGGAGTAAGCCCAGTGTTTTCTTTGCAATCTCGATATACCAATTCCTTGAACCAGAAAGTCCAATAAAGTTTGGGTTGTTGTCAATTGATTTTGCAATCCAATACAAAGATAAGTCTGCATCTTTCTTTACACCTGTGCCTTGTAAATAATAACTACCAACAACATACATTGCTTCTCTATCAAACTTTTGTGCAGCTTTGAGAGCCCAACTAAAAGATTTTTCTAAATCCTTATTAATATAATCATTCCCTGCCAAATACATTGTCGATATGTCGAGCATTGCTATCGTGTTACCTTGCTCTGAAGCAATACTAAAATATTTAAAGGCTTTTTTGTAATCATTGATTGATTGATAATAAGTACCAATGTTTCTGCTTGCTAACGCAACCCCGCCATCCGCAGCCATCTGATACCATTCAAGGGCTTCATCCATATTCTTATCAACCCCTTTCCCATACTCATATGCATAACCAAGGTTATTCATTGCCATTAAGTCACCTTGGTTAGCAGCCTTCCTAGTCCAATAAACACCAAGCCTGCTGTCGGTAACGATACGTAGATTGTGACGTAAGCCAAGATAAATCTCGCTAAGAAGACTTTGAGCTTTAACGTTTGATTCCTGAGCGGATTTTTCAAGGAAATTTAATCCTTCATGCAAACCGTATGAGATCATAATCGCTCCAATTTCTGACATTGACTCTGCAGAATTAGGGTTGTTAATAATTTCAGCATACTCCTCAAATTCTGTATTTTTGCTGATTACCTCTTTAACTTCAGAAAAATCCTGCAATGCAATATTAACTCTTATGAGTTTTTCAATCTCCAACTCACTTCCTAACTCTATAGACTTTTTTAACCATTTTTTTGTTTCTAATAAATCAATTGGAATGCCTTGATAGCCAAAACTATAGATAAATGCCAAGTTACTGGATGCTGTTGCAGCTGAGCTCTTTTCAACTGAGTCTTTCAGATTGGCCAACTTTACTACTTGGCGATACAACTCTATTGACTTATGAATATTAATCACTGTGCCATTTCCAAAACGATATGCATTTCCCATTATTAACATTGATGGGACATCTTTTCCATCTACACCTTGTGATGCCCAATAGAACGATTTCTCTAGATCATAATCATGATATAAATTTGAAAGACGCCACATAGAAACCACATCGCCTTGTTTTGCTGATTTGAGTAACCAATATTCAGCTTTTTCTAAATTTTTTTTGTAGCCTGAGACACCCAAGTAATAATTTTCACCCAGGATTGATTGAGCCACAACCGAATCCATTTCAGCAGCAATTTTCAAATATTTATTAAACTCTTTTTTGTCATAAAACACTGAGTCAGTATTTGCATGCATGTCTCCCAAGAGCAATACGCCGCGCAGGTTTTTATTTTTAACTGATAGTTGTAGCCATTTAAATGCTTTTCTTTCTCTGTTTCCATTAAGAAAAACTTCACCCATGTTGGCTTGCGCCAAAGGGAATCCTGCCTGAGCTGATCGACACAACAAATCAAACGATTTTTCCAGACTAAAAAATTTACCATCGCTTGTTGAATTCACAATCGCAAGATTGTTCATTGAGGGTGCATGCCCCATATCGGCAGCTTTTTGATATAAGACTACTGCTTTATTTTGATCCAATGTAACACCGGATCCATCGTAATAACTTTTTGCCAAATAAAATAAATATTTTGAATTGGTATCAGCCTTTTCTTGCCACTTAGAAATATATTTTTCAATATTTAAAACAGGATATCCAGCCACATCTTCAGACCAATCTTTATTCTGAACTTTATCAAAATCACAAAATAACTCACGCTTACCCTCTTGTGCAAAAGACAGACTGGATAGAAAAAATAAAACTGCAAATAAAAATTTATCCATAACAACAACGTGCTATTTGTAATCCTCATATCTATCAACCTTACCATCTTCATTATCATCATAACCGATAACAGTGACATCACCTTTTTCATTAATATATAAGTGTGTATCAACCTTTCCGTTGTTATTCTCATCTAAAGACATTTCATCAGGGGTGCCGTCTTCATTATCATCGTAGATAATAATTCTACCTTTGCTCTTATCTTCCAGAATGATTACTGTCATCTCAACTTTTCCATTCTTATCATCATCAATACTAATTTTGTAATCTTTACTACCTTCTTTAGTAAAATCAACTATTTTTACCGAAATAACATTTACCCCAAGCTCTTTGGATATCTTTTTTAAACTTTCAGATTTTTTTGATGTATTTTTTTTCTTAATGGCTTTGATTTTTATATCGCCCCTTTGCGCAATAAAAGCTCGAACATCCTTAGCAGATATTGCATAGTTGGCACTTTCATAATCCAAAGAAGAAGAAGAGTTAACGCCAACAATTTCACCCTTATTACCTAATAAAGGCCCCCCAGAATTACCCGGATTAATAGGGGTTTGAGACTGAATCATCAACTTAACTTTGTGTAAAGTGGCTTCATAACTCCAGTTATCATCGTAATTTAATTGACTTATATATCCTTTTGTGTAAGTCCAATCGGAACCTCCTTTAGGATGCCCAATGGCATGTACATCTTGTCCAATTTCAGGATCTTCTCTAGTTATATACAATGGCTTGGCATTAGCGGGTACCTTATCAATCTTTACTAAAGCTAAATCTGCCTCACCATTAATCTTTACGACCTCACCTTCCAGAAAATTATCTTCTGTAACTTTTTTTCCTTTTTCAGGCATAAATACAATACCCACTTTCTTTGCATCTTTTACAACATGCCAATTGGTTAATATCAACCCTTCTTTTGATATCAAAGAGCCTGACCCCGATCCTGTCTCGGTAAACACTTTCACCACTGAAGGTGCAGCCTTTTTAAATACATGCACCTCCTTTATTCCTCTTGTTTTTATTAATGGAGTATTAGAAAAATCAACCAAATTACTAATAACTTTACTAATCGGCAATTTGCTTATTGGCAGTGAGCTTGTCACAGATAAATTTAATTTTTGCAATTCTTTATTTTCAATCTCCTTACCTTGATTAATAAAAGTTTGAACTCCTCTAGCGACCACCCTTGAATTCATGTGCCTTATGCTTGACGTTTTAACAGTAGTATCATTGAAGATATCTGAAGACCAGTTATTGTTTTTAATGGCAGAAGATAATTTACTTAAATCTAAAGGAATACGAGATCCCACAATAACCAATTTTTCAATACCCGTATTATCATCCAACTTATACCAGTGTCCATTAGCCGGAAGCATGTACGAGGAATTGGCAATCTTAAAGTCAGAACTTAGATTTGTTAATTCATTTGAAGAGTCTAGTAAAAATGAGTAAACATGTTGCCCTGTATTTACCAGAACCTCCAATTGAAAACTATCTCCAGAGAATAAAACACTATTATGCTCGACAACTTTTGAAACTTTTGCATGCAAACCGTTTACTTTAATTTCTATCGATCCTTTTTCAGCAAAAGAATAGCTGGAAATTATGAATGTAAAAATAAAAACAATTTTCTTTAAAAAAACCATAACTTTCCTCTTATTTATTTAATTTAATTTATGAAATACATAATACACCAAGTTAAGTTTTACCAAGTATCTATGGTATATTTCGACCCTCTTTAACATCTAACGGAATAAAGACGAATTTTATTCGTTATTAACAATGAGTATATTTGGGAAAAACCTAAAAGACATGTATCCTGACATTAGACGAGTGGCCATGAAGCTTACTAAATATAATGAAGCTGATGCAGATGATCTTGTGCAGAAATCGCTTTTAAAAGCTTTCGAAAAACAAGATTTATTTAAAGGTGGAAATCTAACTGGATGGGTTGTAACCATCATGAAGAATTTATTTATTGATGATATGAGAAAATTAAAAGACAAAATCTTTGTAGATATCGAAGATGAAATACTTACCAGTAATAGCAATGACAAGCACCTTGATGTTGCAGATACAAATTCAGCTTTAAAAAAACTGGGTAAAAAGTGTCAAAACATACTTTCTTTGATTGCTGAAGAATATAAATATGTAGAAATATCAGAATGCTTATCGATCCCTATTGGTACAGTTATGAGTAGCCTAACCAGATGTAGAAAACAATTATATAAAGAGTTATATGGATAATAAAAAAATAGAATATGATGACGTGACTCTTATGCAATATGCCGATGGAGAGTTGCACAATTCTGAATATCTACAACTAAAGAAAGACCTAGAAAGTAACAAGGATTTACAAGATAGACTTGCGGTCTTTGCCATGACCAGGGACGATCTTATTGGTACCAAAGTAAAGCTACCCAAGCACATTGAGGACTTAATAGATGAGCAAGATATAATATCAAATGATAAAAAAATAACTCGCCTTCCCCCCTCTGTAAAGCACTCTGACTCAACTACGAGTGTTGCCATTGAACAGGACAATATGGTTGTTGGTTTCTTTAAAAATTATCCAGTGCAATCTCTTGCTGCATCAGTGATGTTTGGTTTATTAATTGGATCCCAAGGTATGAAAAATTTATACACTAATCCATATGGTGATATGCTGATTAATGGACCTGTAAATGAATATCAATCAGCTTCTAAAGAAGATGAATTTATAGTGGAAGTAGCTACCCAAACAAAACAACCTATTACAAGGGGGTTACCACCTAGAATTAAAGATAATTCTAGAAATATTGCCTCCAAATTACTAGAAGCTCTTAATAAAGATATAAAAAATATCTCAACTTCTAAAGGTATCCAAACTATCAAAATTGTTTCGAAATTCAAGAATGCTAATAATTACCAATGCAAGCTTACCGAGATAGGCGAAAGGTACCTAGTTGCGTGTAAAAATAAGTCTGGAAATTGGTCAATCCATCAAACTAAATAACTTGATAACAAAATACCCATACTCTTTTAGAAAATACAATTCCCTAAAATTTTAAACTGTAGTGACCTGATTTACTGTGCTAGTCCGTTATTCTTAAACATATTTCAAGTAATTTTTAAAATTACTAAACAATTAACAACTCACCCCAGCACGTTGTAAATCTATTTGATTGAAACTCAACCCTTGACTGCCAACGATCATTTCCAAGCTCGCTTGCATATTTCAATAAATTTCCATAAGGATGATCTTGCAGTTGTGTACTTTTTTGACTAACAATAAACAAGTCTTGTTGGCTTTTATCTGGTGTTAAATTTCCTAGCATGATACCTCCTTTATAAAATTTATAACCTGGCTCATAAATCTGCTTAAGTAGCTTTGCACATAATGGTATCAATAGGCTTGCATCACTAATAGGTGACCCCATGCCGATAGTCTTGGACAAATTAATACATGGAACGTCTTTCTTAAAAGGATTGGTGTAGATAAATACACTCATTGAAGTAGCTGCTAAAGATTGCTTATTGAGCTTTTCAACAGCCCTTCTGGTTAAACTAGTCAACGCTTGGTTGATTTCATCAAAGTCGCTTAAATCAAGTCCAAATGAGCGTGAGGATACAATTTGTTTTCTAGCTGGAGGTATCTCTTCTATTGCCAAACAAGAGTGTCCATAGAGCTCTCGATAGATACGCTTACCATTTACACCTAGCAAGGTTTCAATAATACCAATATCAGCCTTATAAAAATCATATGCAGTATTAATGTTAATCTGATTAAGCTTTTGAGTAGATTTACCTCCAATGCCCCAAATGTCATTAACCTCAACAGAGTCCAGTAGCTTTTCAAAGCGACTATTTGGCAAAGTATCAATATCAAAAACCCCGTTAAATTTTGGATAAATTTTAGCAATCCGATTAGCTAGTTTTGCTCTCACTTTAGTGCTACCCATACCCACACAAACAGGAATTCCTGTCCATGACTTAACTTGATTTTTGAGTGTTTGCATATGCGCATTCAGATTGATCGTAAAACCTGATAAATCTAGAAAGCTTTCGTCGATTGAATATACTTCTTGTACTGGAGAATAGTAACTAATAACCTTCATCACCCGAGATGACATATCACCATACAAAGGATAGTTAGAAGACTTGACTGCCACTGATTTACTAATCAACAAGTCTTTTACTTGGTAATACGGAACACCCATCTTAATTCCAAGTGACTTAGCCTCATTAGAGCGTGCAATAACACAACCATCATTATTACTTAAAACCACAACAGGCTCTCTTTCCAATTTTGGATCAAACACCCTTTCACATGAAGCATAAAAATTATTACAATCTACTAATGCAAATTTCTGCTGATTAGCCTTAGGCATATTGATGAATAACAGATGTCACCACACCCCAAATAATAAGCTCACTACCCTCTCGAATCTCAATATCTTGAAACTCTGGGTTTTCAGCTTTCAAGCTAATTTTTCCTTTGTATTTATATAGGCG
>Ga0209559_1000562_pt1 | contig 22959 bp, 18 predicted proteins | sample SaaInlV_110m_DNA_FD_184677 | JGI IMG/M metagenome (GOLD analysis project Ga0209559, IMG submission 184677) | Marine microbial communities from expanding oxygen minimum zones in the Saanich Inlet - Saanich Inlet SI074_LV_165m_DNA (SPAdes) (version 2) | ecosystem: Environmental > Aquatic > Marine...
CTACCGTCACTTCAACGACATTCCTGATAACTTAGGAACTGCGGTAATTGTTCAGGCCATGGTTTTCGGAAACAAAGGTGAAACATCCGGCAGCGGAGTTGCCTTTACACGTGACCCTGCAACCGGTGATAAAAAATTATATGGAGAATATCTGGTAAATGCGGAAGGTGAAGACGTTGTTGCCGGAATCAGAACACCTCAGAATCTGCATGAATTTAAGACGCAGAATCCGCAGCTCTTTGAGCAACTTTTCCAAATGCAGGAAAAACTGGAGCAGCATTATCGGGATATGCAGGATCTGGAGTTTACCATAGAGGAAGGAAAACTCTTTCTGCTGCAGACACGCAGCGGGAAACGTACCGCAAAAGCCTCCGTTAAAATCGCCGTAGATATGGTAAAGGAGGGTTTAATCAAAGAACGAGCGGCAATCAAACGTATTGAACCGGAACGGATGAATTTCTTTTTGCATCCGATGATTGATCCAAATGCAGAAAAAAATGTGATTGCTAAAGGCTTACCCGCAAGTCCTGGTGCAGTAACTGGTCAAGTTGTGTTCAGTTCGGATGAGGCCGAAACAATGGCCGCAGCGGGACAAAAGGTGATTCTGGTACGTAAAGCAACAACTCCTGAAGATATTCACGGAATGAAAGCGGCAGAAGGAATTCTCACTTCACTGGGAGGAATGACCTCTCATGCGGCCGTTGTTGCACGTGGAATGGGAAAATGCGGAATCACCGGATGTGCCGACATTTCAGTTGATTATAAAAAACAAGAATTCCTCACAAGCAGCCAAATAGTAGTTAGCAAAGGAGAACTGATTACTCTGGACGGTTCTAGCGGTGAAGTAATGCTGGGTGACATCGAAAAAATACAAGCTCAGTCGGATGAAGATTTCCAGACAATTTTAGCCTGGGCTGACAAATATCGGCGTCTACGTGTGAGGGCCAATGCAGAAACTCCTGAAGATGTACGCAAAGCACGTGAACTAGGAGCTGAAGGTATTGGACTTTGCAGGACTGAACACATGTTTTTTGAGGAAGAGAGAATCAAGGTTATACGCTCCATGATTTTAGCGAAGACTGAGAAAGAACGTGAATATTTTCTCGATAGTTTGTTTAAGTTTCAAAAATCAGACATGCGGAAAATATTTGAGATAATGGACGGACTTCCTGTAACGATAAGATTGATTGACCCGCCTTTGCATGAATTCCTGCCTCAGGAGGATGCTGACATTCAAGCCCTCGCAAAAAGTCTGCATCAGAAAGAACCTGCACTCCGGAAAGAGATAGCTAATTTACGTGAAGCAAATCCAATGCTGGGATTTAGAGGTTGTCGACTTTCCATCGTTTACCCCGGAATTACTCAGATGCAGGTCAAGGCCATTCTTTCCGCGGCTGTGGAATGTAAACAAGACGGGATAAAGGTCTTTCCGGAAATCATGATTCCACTGGTTTCAACCGCACAGGAACTGAAAGTAATCCTCAGTACCATGGAAGAAAGCGCAAAAGAAGTTTTTCGCCTGATGAAAAATTCAATTGACTATCAGTTCGGCACAATGATGGAGGTTCCGCGTGCCTGCGTTCAGGCACGTACAATTGCTCCGGTTGTACGTTTTATGAGTTTTGGTACCAACGATTTAACGCAAATGACATTCGGTTTTTCGCGGGATGACATTGGTACTTTTCTACCTGCGTATTTAGAGCAAAAAATTCTAGCACATGATCCATTTGTAACCCTGGACCAGCAAGGAGTAGGTCACCTGATCCGTACTGCCTTAAAGCAAAGCCGGAGTGTGAATAAAAAATTACAGTTCGGCATCTGCGGAGAACATGGCGGTGATCCTAACTCAATTGCGTTTTTTCATAAAACCGGATTTGACTATGTTTCCTGCAGCCCATACCGTATACCAATTGCCAGAATCGCCGCCGCGCAGGCAAATTTGTGAAGCGTTCTCAGCTATCTTTTTTAATGGACATTTGCTGAGGATTCTGCTATGATAAAAGCTGACTTTGGCGGAAAGTATTTGTGCTTGCTGTCAGACGTTTTTCTTAATAAATCAGCTAACCTGAAATAAAAAATAAATCATGGCAATTCAACACTTGACCCTCGACTCATTTAAAGAAAAAGTATACGACTTTGAAGCATCCAAAGAATGGAAATTCAAAGGCGAAAATCCCTGCATCATTGATTTTTACGCAGACTGGTGCGGTCCCTGTAAAATGATTGCGCCTGTTCTTGAAGAACTCTCTGAAGAATACCACTGCAACCTCGATATTTATAAAGTAGATACTGAAGCAGAACAGAAACTTGCAAGCATGTTTGGTATCCGCAGTATCCCTTCCATCCTTTTTGTACCCAAAAATGACAAACCGCAAATGAGCATGGGTGCGCTGCCTAAAGAAACTTTCCGGCAGTTGATCAAGGAAGCTCTTGGTCTGGAAGAACCCTGCAAGTAACATAGTTATCGCACAACGTTTCCTAAAGTTTTGAAGTATAAGTATTTATCTCGGGCCTTAAAATGCAGACTGCGATCTTCAGAACTTTAGGAAAACCCTCCAATACGCAATCCATCGATCTTCTTAAAAATTCGAGTTTTCCTGTAAAATTAGGCTAAAATATGCTGAAGGAATAGATTTTGGATTGATTATTTTAACAAATCAACTAAAGCTGTAGCTTGTCTGTTTATAATCAATAGCTGAAAAAACGCATGAAATTCCGGAAAACATATTTAATAATCTGGAAATCCCTCTTTATATCTGTAGCATTTTTTGCTTCTGCTTCAACAGCAGCAGCGCAAAATACTGCGGACTCCATCTCCACTGTTGTGATCGACAGTGCCCCCAAAAAGCTTTATTCTGAACTTTATGCAGATGAAACCGGCAATCAGTTCATGGTTGAAATTTATGAAGAACCACAGGAAGGTGAAAATTTAATACATTTCCGTTCATTTAAAAACGGAAAAATTATTGGTCGGAAATCTCAAGCATTAGCAGATGCGCATAATTTTACATTTTACATCGATGAATCAGAGCAGCGTATTATGCGTCAGGACACCGAAAAGATGCTCTTTAACGTACTTAAGAAACTGATGGAGGAATCTGACCAGAAATTAAAGTCTAATCTGGAAGATATGTTTGATCAGGAAAAACTAGCCAAGAGCCTTTCTGAAAAGATCAAAACACCTGATGATCAACTTTCAACCATGGCAGATAAAATCTCAAAGAAAATCACCTTTGACGGCGGAACTGTACAAAACATGGCGAAGCGTATTTCAGAGCAAATAAAAACTCCGGATGAGCAAATTGCTGCCATGGCAACCAGAATTTCAAAAGAGATACAAACTCCGGATGAACAAATTGCTGCGATGGCTTCACGTATTTCGAAAGAGATACAAACTCCGGATGAGCAAATTGCTGCCATGGCAACCAGAATTTCAAAAGAGATACAAACTCCGGATGAGCAAATTGCTGCGATGGCTTCACGTATTTCGAAAGAGATACAAACTCCGGATGAACAAATTGCTGCCATGGCAACCAGAATTTCAAAAGAGATACAAACTCCGGATGAGCAAATTGCTGCCATGGCTTCACGTATTTCGAAAGAGATACAAACTCCGGATGAGCAGATTGCTGCGATGGCTTCACGTATTTCGAAAGAGATACAAACTCCGGAAGACCAAATATCTACTATGGCTTCACAAATCTCTAAGCAAATCAAAACTCCTGAAGCAAGAATTAATGAGGAGTCTCTGGCCTTAACTCTGGCAATCAAATTAACTCAGAAGGAGAACCTCGTTGCCGCAAAAATTCCGCCTTATGCAGAATTATTGAGTCAAGTTTCAGACAGCAACGAACAGCAGAACTACGAAAATACTATTGAAATTCTGGACGAAGATCTTGCCGACCGAACTCCGGATGAGCAACGCAAAGCATTAAAAATATCCGGACTGATGTCTGTACTTGTTGCATCGAAGAAATTAAAACGCGCCCTCTCAACCATTGACGATTATGACCTGCCGGATGATCCTGCTTTACGTGAAATTTCAGCAGCACTGTCTGAATGGGTCAGTAAAAATTTGGTTGTAAAATAGCATCTAACTTTGCTCTTTACTGTTTGCTCTTTGCTTTAAGCTTTTGTTTAGGATCTACTTGAGTCTAATTGTAACTTCCTGTTCTTCAATAGAACCAAATACAAATCCTTTTTTTGCGGAAATTTTGAACAAGTTATTTTATTCAGCTAAAGTGTAAATAAGCACTTACTAACTCACCCTCCAAATACCCGTCGACCCTCCAAAAATAAAATTTAAGAGAACCCTTTGCCAAAGTTGCTGCAGTTCAAGTAAATTGCTTTCCTCCTGCTGTTTCCTTCAAGACAACAAACTCAACATTAAGTCGGCTGATAAGCGCCTCAAAGTTTAGAGAATTATTTGAAATTTATGACTTTCACTTGTCAAGTTCAGCGAATCAAGGTACGATTCACTTTGGAACTTGTTTAGAACTTAACAGTGATTAACCCTTCCTGAGAAACAGTCATGAGTGATGCTTCTTTCACATTAGAACAATACGAAATTCACCCCCGCACAATCATACGTAATGCCACACCTCCTGAATTATATGAAGAGGCGCTGACCTACGAACCTGACGCATCTATTTCTTCTGTTGGAGCACTGATCGTCTCATCTTATGAAAAAACAGGACGCAGTCCTAAGGACAAACGTATTGTCGAATATGCGAGCATTGATGAAGATGTCTGGTGGGGCAATATCAACATTGGCATGGATGAAGATACTTTCATGATTTCCAGGGGCCGCGCAATTGACTATTTAAACACCCAACAGCGGATTTACGTTGTTGACGGATATGCGGGTTGGGATCCGAAATACCGGATAAAAGTCCGCATAGTTGCCACCCGTCCGTATCATGCTTTGTTCATGCATAATATGCTGATCCGTCCAACTGCAGAGGAATTAGCAGACTTTGGAGAACCGGACTACGTGATTTTTAATGCCGGACAGTTTCCTGCAAATCCACTCACAAAACACATGACTTCACGTACAAGTGTGGAACTGAGTTTTGAGCGCAAAGAGTTTGTGATTCTCGGTACAGAGTATGCCGGTGAAATGAAGAAAGGTGTTTTCACCATCATGAACTACATCATGCCGAAACAGGGTATTCTTTCGATGCACAGTTCTGCCAATGAAGGCAAAGATGGTGATGTTGCAGTCTTTTTCGGCTTGTCCGGAACAGGAAAAACAACTCTGTCCGCAGATCCTAAACGTGAACTTATTGGTGATGACGAACATTGCTGGACGGACGATGGAGTTTTTAACATTGAAGGCGGTTGTTATGCTAAATGTATAAACCTTTCTGAAGATAAAGAACCCGACATTTACAGGGCAATCCGTTTTGGAACAGTGCTGGAGAATGTTGATTATGACAAAGCCACACGCGTTGTTGATTATGACGGGACTTCCATGACGGAGAACACAAGGGCTTCATATCCGATAGAATATATTTTAAACGCTAAAATACCCTGCATGGGAGGACATCCCCAGAATATCATTTTCCTGACCTGCGATGCCTTTGGTGTGCTGCCTCCTGTCAGCAAACTTACACCAGCGCAGGCCATGTATCATTTCATCAGCGGTTATACTGCTAAAGTCGCAGGCACAGAAATGGGAGTAACTGAACCAGAAGCAACTTTTTCCGCGTGTTTTGGAGCAGCGTTTATGGTTTGGCATCCCAGTAAATATGCAGAACTGTTAGCAAAACGTATTGAACAAAATGGAACTTCTGTTTGGCTGGTGAACACGGGCTGGAGCGGCGGTGGTTATGGAGAAGGTGAGCGTATGTCACTCAAGTACACACGTTCAATCATTGATTCAATTTTGGATGGAACCTTGAAGAACGCGCCGACAGACCATAATGATTTGTTTGGTTTTGAAGTTCCAACAGAATGTCCAAAAGTTCCAAATAAAATTATGAAGCCACGTAATACCTGGTCTGACGGGAATGCCTATGACAAAGCAGCCTTAAAGCTGGCAAACATGTTTCAAGAAAACTTCAAACAGTTTGAAGAAGGTTCCAGCGATGAAATTATACAAGCAGGACCGAAGGCTTCCTGAGTTATACTGACATCTCCTCTTAATAAAGCCGTGTTAAGCACGGCGATACTCTTTCCGTTAAAAAGCTTTATTTTTGTGACTGTTACTCAGTAGATTAATTTGCTGAAAACTTTTTAAAGCTGATAATCCTGCATATTTCAGAAAACCAAACAACTATGATACAAAAACTGCGTCAGACAATGTTAGAACAAGAGTTAGACATGCTCGTTGTTGTCTCAGCAGACGAACACCTTAATGAATATCTCCCTGCACAGAATTGGCGTTTGCGGGCTTCAACATCAACCGGCAATTCACATGGTTTTTCCGGATCAGCCGGAACTGCAGTATTTTGTGTTGATGGACGTTCCCAACTTTTTGTTGATTCACGTTATCATTTGCAGGCAGAGCAGACCTGCGGTGAGAATTTTGACATTCAGAAGTTAGGCAATGAAGGTGTGTTTGATCCTCAAAAATGGATTGCCTCCCGTTCAAAAAAAGCTTTAACAGTAGGAGCAGATCCTTTCGTGATGAGTCCAAAAGAATGGCGGCGTTATGAAAATGCTCTTGGAAAATCAACTCACACTTTGAAAGCGATTACTCCAAATTTGGTGGACAGTGTTTGGCATAATCGACCAAATCCTCCCAAAAACAAGATCTACCCTCTTGCTTTGAAATACACAGGAAAGTCCAGCGCTGACAAGTTAGAGTTTGTGCGGAAGGAAATGAATGAATCCGGAATTGGAAAAGACAGCAAAGCGGATGTTTTGCTGTTAACCATGCTTGACGAAATTGCCTGGCTCACTAACTTACGCGGTAGTGATATTGAGTACAATCCGGTATTTGAAGCATATGCCGCTATTTTTCAGGATAGAGCATTGTGCTTTTGCCATCATCCGGAAGCGGATTTAAGCGAGCATTGCCCGGACTGGGAGTTCAGGCCATATGCTGAATATGCGGAATTTTTAACAGAACTTGCGCAAACAGAAAATGTGAAAGCCTGGCTTGATCCATCAACAATTACTATGGGTACTCGTCTCGCATTTTCAAGAGAGCAAGTCATAGAACAGAAAAATCCCATCGTTTTAGCAAAAGCACTTAAAAACCCAACTGAGATCAGCTCCACAAAAAATGCACACAAGCAGGCCGCAGTTGGAGTTGTAAAGAGTTTCCGACGTTTACAACAAGCAATTGATAGCGGACAGCCTGTAACCGAAAAAGAGTACTCCGACTGGCTTTATGAAGCATATACACAAGCAGATGATTTCTCGGATCTTAGTTTCAACACAATCGCCGGTTCTGGTCCGAACGGCGCAATTGTGCATTACGGAAATCCAGATTCAACAAATCCAATGAAGAGTGGTGATCTGCTGCTAGTAGATTCCGGAATCCAGTGTGCGGGCGGAACCACAGATGCAACTCGGACAGTCATTCTCGGCAAACCCGATGAGAAGCAGAAACGGACTTTCACTTTGGTACTGCAGGCACATATTCGGTTGGCCAGACAAGTGTTTCCTGAAGGAACAACTGGAGCCTCTCTGGATTCCATTACACGTTCCGGACTTTGGAATGCAGGTTTGGATTATGGTCACGGAACCGGACATGGTGTGGGTGCTTTTTTGAATGTGCATGAAGGCCCCCAGCGGATCTCACCTGTTGCCTATGATGTGGCTCTGCAGGAAGGAATGGTGCTTTCAAATGAACCTGGATATTATGAACATAACTGGGGTGGGATTCGTCTTGAAAATCTAAACGTAGTCAAAAAGGCCGAAGGACTTCCGGAACATCCTGGCGGTAAAGGCTGGCTCGCTTTTGAAACTCTGACACTGATTCCATTTGAACGCAGATTGATTGACAGAGACATACTTTCAGTTGAGGAACTACAATGGCTGGATGAATATCATCAACTTGTTTTTAATGAAATTTCGCCTCTGCTGGATAATCCGGAAGATGTGCAGTGGCTGACCTGGGCCTGTGGTTTGGCTTAGATGAAAATTCTGACACCCGCTAAAATAAATCCGCTGCTTTATATATTAAGCAAACGTGAGGACGGTTTTCACGAACTGTACATGCATATGGTGCCAGTCAGTTTATTTGACACATTGAGCTTCAGCAAAAATAATAATAAAGGGTTGAATTTCCAGATGAACGGCGCGACTTTTTCTACATCTCCGGAAGAAAATTTGGTGGTACGTGCAGTAAGATTATTTGAAAAAGCAGCCTGTGTAATTGCGGATATAGATATTATGCTGGAAAAACATATTCCCTCCGGCGCGGGACTTGGAGGAGGCAGCGGAAATGCGGCCGGTACTCTTCAGGCGCTGAACCATATTTTTCGTCTACCTTCATCGCCAGCAGGTCTTTTGACGAAGGAGGCGCTTTTTGAACTTGCGCTGGAACTTGGTTCAGACGTACCTTTTTTTCTGGAACCTGTGCCTTGCGAAATCCGTGGACGTGGTGAAAAGTTAAATCCTTTGAGCGAATATCCTGAATATCTGCTGGTGATAATTAAACCTGATCTTTCAATTCCTACACCCGTTGCATACCAAAATTGTATACCGGAAGATCGTACAGACTTTCCGCAAGTTAAGTCTTTTGCAGATTTAAAAAGTCACTTAAACAATCAGTTTGAAACTTCTTTGCTTTCTCAATATCCGCTCTTGTCTGAACTGAAATCTTTATTGCTTCAAAATGGTGCATTTGGTGCATTAGTCTCAGGGAGCGGCTCTGCCGTTTTTGGAATATTCAACAAAAAAGATCAGCAAAAACATGCGTTTAAAAACTTGTCATGTCTTTACCCAGGCCAAATATTTTCTTGCGAAACTTTGACTACGCATCGCTATTATTGAATCAGCAGTTTAGCAGACCTATAAATATTAAATATCAATGGCTGCTGCTGGTTTCAATACTAATTTTTGCAGGTTGCAGCACAAAATCATCTAGCTTGCCAGGTAGTAGAGAGTACAGCAAAAGCGGGGTCTGGAAACAGTCCAATTCACGGATAAATAAATACGTAAACGTTTACTCGAAAAACAAACACGTTAAAACCTGTCTGGACCGTGCAAGCTCGAGCAGATATCTTTATTATATACATCGGGTTTTTTATCAATACCAGCTGCCTCCGGAACTTGCGCATTTGCCAATTCTGGAATCTTGTTTTGACAGTAAAGCAGACTCAGGACATGCGAGAGGCATGTGGCAGTTCACCAAAGCAACTGCTACTGATTATGGATTAGCGGTGGATTGGTTATCCGATGATCGACTGAACTGGCGTAAATCAACCCACTCAGCAGCACGTTATTTAAAAATTCTCGGCAAAAAATTTGACAACAACTGGGAATTAGCATTGGCTGGATACAACGGTGGTCCGAATTATATGGCTCGTCAAATAAAATCTCAGGGTACACGAAATTTCTGGAAATTAAAGCTGCGTAAAGAAACACATGAATACGTACCAAAATTTTTGGCAATGCTGAAAGTAGCCCGCAGCAGATATCCTGAACTTTATTATCAGGGATCACCGCGAGCTTGGGCGAAATCCGGTTAAAATGTTAAAGCACGTAGAAAAATGAGAGCTTGTTGCGAATGCAAAAAAAGATATATTTCTAAAAGTTATTTATCGTACGGTATTCGCCAAATAAATTATTAATAATCACAGTTTACAAAAGGAGATGCTATGGCAGATGAAGAAGGCGGCGGCGGCGGTAAAAAGAAGATGATCATTATCATCGTTGCGGTTGTGTTGTTGCTTGTTATTGGTATAGTCGTTTTTTTACTGATGTCCGGAGGAGAAGAAGAAGAATTGCCTGAAGTGGAACAACAGGTGTCAGACGTTGCGGAACCGCTGGCAGAACCGATTTTTCTACCGCTTGAAAGCTTTGTGGTAAACCTTAAAGACGGTCGTCGTTTTTTAAAAACAACCATTCAACTGATGCTCAGCGAACCCGGCGCTTCCGCGTATCTATCGGTCAGGCTGGTTGAGGTCAAAGACCTTGTGCTGGCAGAGCTGCAGGAATTATCGGTAGAGGATGTCAAACAATCTGATGCAAGAGAAGCCCTGAAACAAAGGCTGATCAGCGCTATCAGTCAGCTCTTCCCCAGCAAGCCTGAATGGGAAGATCCTGAACCTATCAAAAAAGTGTTGTTTGAGGAATTTGTAATCCAGTGACAGCTGTTATGCATAAGCTGAATCATGAAGCTGGAGTGTCAAAAGTCACTTGGAATTTAAAGTATATTAGTCTGCCTGATCTACCTCAACTGTTAGGCAGACGAGGGACAGAGATGGACGTAAAGTCACAGGAAAAATTCAGCAAGCGGAACAGTAACCAACGGACCGGCAGTCTTATAAAATATACGGTTGGTTTGTTACTGATAATCTCAGGTTTGTTTTTCTTTGCATCTGCTTTGCACGCTCAAGAAAAAGAGGTTGAGGAAATTAAAGTCATCCGAGAAGGCCCTCCTCCACTGGAGGATCCGCAATATTTGGATCTTGGTACTTTTGTAGTGAATATGCCAGGAGATAAATATTTTCTTAAAAGCAGTATTCAACTGGCTTTTGAAAATGGAGCTGCCAAAGAATGGATGCTGGCCAGAATGCCCATTGTTAAAGATCTGGTGATTACCCATCTTAATTCAATTACGGTTGAGCAATTTGATGATACAAAAAATCGAGCGGTTATTAAAAATGATTTGCAAAACCGTCTGAATTCACTCTTTCCCAATAAAACAATCTGGGAAGATACACTGCCTGTACGTAGAATACTTTTTCTGGAATTTTACAGACAGTAGTTTAAATCATGCTCTGCAGGCAAGTTAGCAGAACTCAATGCTGGTTATGCACAGATAAACAGGGATTTTGGTTGTAGAGTTGTCTTTAAACTTGTAACCTGAATGATGAAATTTTAAACTTTGACCTGGAAACATTGATCGATGGCAGAAGAAGAAGAATCTTTCGAAAATCTGGATGACCTGGATTGGTCAGACGTTGAAAGTGAACTTAAAGCAAACAGAGACCAGATCCTCTCCGAGGTTAAGAGTGATGGAGCAGGAGATCAACAGGAAGGACAAGAGGTCGACGGTACAGCAAAAGCTAGTGATGAAACAGGAGCAGCAAAGGCTCCTGCTGTGGCTGGAGATATCGATATCAACTTTCTGTTTGATGTTCAGCTTTCAATCGTAGTGGAAGTAGGACGAGTACAGATGTTGATCAGTGATCTGTTAGAGTTGGACGAGGAATCAATAATCGAACTTGATAGCATGGTAGGCCAGCCTCTTGATATTCGCGCCAATGATTTACTGGTTGCACGTGGAGAAGTAATTGTAGTCAATGAAAAATTTGCAGTACGTATAACGGACATCATCAGTCCGGATAATCGCTTTGCAGCACTCTGAGGAAAAAAAGCATGAGTTTCGTGAGACCAGCCTGGCTCAAAGTAGGAATTTCGCTGGTATTATGGGCAGGTATGATTTTACCTGTTGCGGCATCCGAAGTACGTACGCTGAAAAGCATTGAAGTCATTTCCCTTGAAAATTCCTCACAGCTTCGATTAGAGTTTGATAGAGAATTTAGCGGAAATCCTTTAATAAATTTTGAGTCAGGCTCAATGAGTCTGCGACTTGACTCAGCCCAGATAGATACCGCCTTAGCTTTACTGACAGTCCCAAAAGCAGATTCTTTTATTAAAGCAGTCCGTGCGGTTCAAGTTCCCAATACAAATATAGTTCATTTAGATATTCTGCCGAAATCCTCACGGGTGGTTTTAGGTCACCCGCAAATAAATCCTGCAGGCAACAATTTGCTGGTGATTTTACCTGCTAAAATATCTACGAATCCTGCTCTTTCAAACACTGAAGTACTGACGGATGAAATTGGTCAACGAGTCAAAGCAGATTCTTCTTTTCCTTCAACATTTTCCAAAGTAGCAACAGTAGATTCAAGTTCTGATCAATCTGGAGAACTTTTCCCAATGCCTGCACAGGATTGGGTTGAGACTATACTGACACTAGTTTTTGCTTTGCTGTTCGTGCTGTTGCTTATTTATTTAATTGCATATATTTATAATCGTTTTTTCAGCGGAAGATTTTCTGCAATGCAGGGGAATATCCGGATTCGTCAGGTCTCAAGCTACCATGTAGGACCAAAACAGAAGATAATAGTTTTTAACATGAACGACCGTTTATTTGCGTGCGGTGTAACACCTACTTCCATAAACTTGATTGCAGAATTACATGATGAAACTGATCAGGAATTTCTCTATTCTGCCAAGACTGATGAGAAAACAAATGAAATAAACATGGATCATATGCAGGCTGATTTTTTAAAAACTCTAGAGCAGGAAGATAAAAATATTAATTCTGAGGAAACACTGACTGAGACAAAGGAAGAAGATTTATCTGCGTCTATGGAGTTGGAAGGACAGGAAAAAGGTGTTTTTCTAAAACCCAATGCTGGCGATAAAAATAGCCTTGCTGAGTCAAATAATAAAAATGGTGGTTCTAAAGTTCAAAGCAGAATGCGTTTTTCAAAATCAGCAGACAAAACTGGAAAAATATTGCATGGTAATAAAATGATGCAGGAATTTGCAAATAGACTATCCGAACGTCTAAAATTCTTAAAGCCCATCAAATAATCACATGCCTCGTTCAGCATTAAAAATAAAAGAGGAAGTCAGTTCAGAGTTCAGCAATAATTGTTTCTCTGGCGGTTGGCAATCAGTTTGTAGTTGTGACAGCATGAGCTTCATACTGCGCAGTTTTTTCCTGCTGGCTATTTTTTGTGTTGGTATGCCTCTGTATGCACAATCGCCGATTCCGGGAATCAATATTTCTGTAGATTCTGCAACTTCACCACAACAGGTAGCTACCACTTTACAGATTGTTTTTTTACTGACAGTCCTGACAATGGCTCCGGCCATTTTGATCATGACAACATCATTCACACGCTTTGTGATTGTATTGTCATTTTTGCGTCAGGCTATCGGCACTCCACAGGCACCGTCTAACCAAATCGTGATTGGACTGGCCTTGTTTCTATCGTTGTTTGTGATGATGCCTGTCTGGGAAGAAGTCAATTCAGCCGCGCTTGAGCCTTATTTGGAAGAGACGATATCACAGCAGGAATTTATGGATCGTGCTGCTCTACCAATCAAACGATTCATGGGACAATTTACCCGTGAAAAAGATCTGGCTTTGTTTGTTCGTATTGCTAAAATAGAACGTCCGAAAAACATCGATGACATTCCGATCTGGGTGATGATTCCTGCTTTTGTAATTAGTGAACTTAAAGTCGCATTTCAAATCGGATTTTTATTATATGTCCCGTTTCTGGTGATTGACATGGTTGTAGCGTCAATCCTGATGGCAATGGGTATGATGATGATGCCGCCGGTGATGATTTCATTACCTTTTAAACTGATGCTCTTTGTACTTGTTGACGGCTGGCACTTGATTCTTGGTTCAATGGTCAAAAGTTTTGTAGATTTCTAACTCTCTTTAATCATTTTAATTACGAGAAATTTATGACAGAAGCGCTTGTAGTCTCAATCATGATTGAAGCCATGCGGATGGCTACCCTGCTTGCGGCACCTATGCTGATTGGCGCACTTGTTGTGGGTTTACTGGTTTCAATTTTCCAAGCGGTTACTCAGATCCAGGAGCAGACATTGGCTATCATTCCTAAAATGGGTGCAATGATGGCTGTTTTAGCATTCCTTTTCCCTTGGTTCCTCTCACAGGCAACGACCTACATGTCCGGCATTTTCACTAACATCCCTCGCTATATTGGCGGATAAAAGCCAATAGATAAACCTACTCTTAGTTCATTGAGCAAGATCCAAAAAATTCATCTCAAGTAATTTCTGGCTAGACCATCCTCTTCCGATATTGGATAATGGTGTTCAGACTGTGGAACAATTCCAAAACCGCAGAAATAAAATTAATACTATTCCTAAACTGCAATAATTAAATAAAAATAATTAAAAAAAACTATGAGTAAATCTCCTGATCCTGAATTAGAAACCGATGATGATCCTCAAGAGGAAGTAATAGAAATAGATGGAGACAGTTTAGAGACAATCACTGAAGAAAAAGCACTCGTCATCAGTGAAGATGTTTTTCCGGATTCACTGCTCATCGTACCACTCTATGATCGTCCGCTTTTCCCAAAAATGCTGCTGCCGGTTATCATTTCTGATGAAAAACTGGAAAAAGTATTAGAGGATGAATTAAAAGGACCTTTGAAATATGTCGGTCTGGTTTACAGTTATGAACCTGATGGGCCGAATGTCGAGACTGAAGCAGAAAATGTTCCGGACAACCTGGCAAATATAGGAGCAGTTGGCAGGATAGTACAGGCATCAAAGCATGGTAATGATCCGATGCATATAATAGTGCAGGTCATGGAGCGCTTTGAAATTCTTGAAATAATTGCCGAAGATCCTGTCTACAGAGCAAAAGTTGAATATCTACAGGGTACAGACGATCAAAAATCTGAGTATGAATTAAAAGCCTTTTCCGTTTCTATTATCAATTTTATTAAAGAATTGGTTCAGCTGAATCCATTGTTCAAGGAAGAGTTAGGTCTGTTGATGGGGCGCATTAACCTCAAAGATCCTGCAACACTTGCTGACTTTGCGGCATCCATGACAACTGCATCCGGAAAGGAGTTGCAGGAAATATTGGAAACAATGAGCATCAAGGAACGTATTGAAAAAGCCTTAAATTTGCTGAGGCATGAACTCGAAGTTGCAAAACTTCAGGTAAAAATATCCCAGCGTGTAGAAGATCGGATGTCTCAACAGCAGCGTGAATTTTTTCTGCGTGAACAACTAAAGGAAATTAAAAAAGAGTTAGGTATCACCAAAGAAGGTTCAGAAAGTGAGACCGAGAAATATGAAGCACGCATAAAGAAACTAAAACTTACTGAAGAGGGCAAAGAGCGTATTGAAGAAGAATTGGAGAAAATGCGTTTAATCGAACCTTCATCGCCAGAATATCATGTTACTCGAACTTATCTGGACTGGCTGACAATTTTACCGTGGGGTATTTACAGTAAAGATGTCTTTAATATCCAGCGTGCAGCAAGAATTCTAAATCGTGACCACTATGGTTTAAAAGATGTCAAAGATCGGATCCTCGAACTGATCTCTGTGGGCATCATAAATGGTGATCTCGCAGGATCAATTGTTTTGCTGGTTGGTCCTCCTGGAACAGGAAAAACATCTGTGGGGCAGTCAATTGCCAGAGCAATAGGACGTAAATTTTACCGTTTTTCTCTAGGCGGTATGCGTGATGAAGCGGAAATAAAAGGGCATCGGCGTACATATATTGGGGCACTCCCAGGAAAATTTATAAATGCGATGAAAACCTGTAAAACGGCAAATCCAGTAATCATGCTGGATGAAATAGACAAAATTGGCGCAAGTTTTCAAGGAGACCCTGCATCTGCATTGCTGGAAGTATTAGACCCTGAACAGAACAAAGATTTCCTTGATCATTATCTTGATGTACGCTTTGATCTTTCAAAAGTACTTTTTATTTGTACTGCAAACCAAACAGACACGATCCCACCTGCCTTGCTCGACCGGATGGAAGTCATCCGGCTTTCAGGTTATATCCTGGAAGAGAAACTGCAAATTGCACGTAAACATCTTTTACCAAAACAACTTAAAATACATGGACTCAAGAAGTCACAGTTTTCTCTGCCGAAAGTTGTTCTACGTGAAATAATTGATGGTTATGCCAGAGAAGCAGGTGTAAGAAGTCTGGAAAACAATCTTAAAAAAATAATGAGAAAATCTGCACGTAAGATTGTAGAGGAAGAAATTGAAAATGTTAAGATTACTAAAGATGATCTGCCTGAAATGTTGGGACGCAAGACTTTCGCAGAAGAAACACGTTACAAAAAACCTAAAGTTGGAGTCATAACTGGTCTCGCATATACAAGTGTCGGCGGAGCAACTTTGTTCATAGAAGCATCTTTTGTGGAAGCTAAGAATCCGGGATTCAAGCAGACAGGCCAACTTGGTGATGTGATGATAGAATCAACTGAAATTGCTTACACATATATCCGTTCAAAAGGCAGTAGTGATGCAAGAATTAAAAAATTCTTTGCAGAAAACTTTGTCCACATGCACGTACCGGCAGGAGCTACTCCTAAAGATGGACCTTCTGCGGGTATTACAATGGCTTGCGCACTTCACTCACTGGTTGCAAATGAAGCAATTATTCCTAATATTGCCATGACTGGAGAGTTAACTCTTACTGGTTTGGTTATGCCTATTGGTGGAGTAAAAGAAAAAACAATTGCTGCCAGACGTACCGGTATTTCTCAATTAATTTTTCCTGCAGAAAATCAAAAAGATTTTGAGGATTTGGATGAGATAATAACTAGAGGCATCAAACCGCATTTTGTGAAAACATTTGAAGATGTACTGCCTATTTGCTTTCCAAATTTAAAAGGAACAAGTAAAAAGAAACCGGCAAAAAAATAAATCGACATTACATGCAATCCATTTTTAACAATCCTGAAATTATTTCACTGTTGGGTTTGCTGTTTGTTTCAGGTGCATTTGCGGGTTTGTTAGCAGGTCTTTTCGGCGTCGGCGGTGGAATCATTTTAGTGCCGGCCTTACTCTATGCCTTTGATGAACTGGGTTATTCAGCTGAAGTCACTGCACACATGGCAGTTGGGACATCACTGGCGATTATCGTACCCACCTCAATCACCTCCGCCTGGTCCCATTACAAACGTGGTTCAGGCAACATTATTTTATTCCGCAAACTTGCAATTCCGGTGATGTTCGGCGCGCTGCTTGGTTCATGGCTTGGTGGTAGTTTGAGTGGAGATACACTCAAAGCGGTTTTCGCCACGCTGACAATGTTGATTGCACTAAATTTATTACGGAAAAACCATTTCGTACTTGCTAAAGAATTACCTGCAGCTTCAAAGCAGTGGAGTGCAGCAGGTCTGATCGGTCTGCTTTCAGCAATAATGGGAATCGGCGGAGGTGTCTTTTTCACTTCTTACTTTACTGCTTACAGTTTGCCTATGCTGAGCGCAGTTGGAACATCAGCAAGTTTAGGTTTGATGATTTCACTACCAGGAGCAATCGGTTATATTTTCAGCGGTTGGTACAATCCAAATCTTCCTCAATTAAGCTTCGGATATTTTAATTTGATGAGCTTTCTTTTCATTTTCCCAATAACAATGTTCATGGCACCGCAGGGAGCAAAACTGGCTCATAAACTTGATAAAGACAAACTCAAACGCTGGTTTGCACTTTTCCTGATGATTATGTCCCTGCGTATGTTTTACAAAATTTATATTTGACGTTTTACTTCCTATGACAACAGCAAAACCTTTCGTGATGGGAATCGGCGGTGGCTCCGGTTCCGGAAAATCTACCATCGTACAGGAGCTTAAAGAAAAGTTAGGTCCGCAGAAAATGGCTGTTATCCACCATGACTCATATTACCGTCACCGTCCTGAATTAACAATTGAGGAACGTCACAAAATAAATTTCGATCATCCGGATTCACTGGAAACTCAACTGATGGTTGAGCAGATTAAACAACTGATTTCCGGAAAAAGTGTGGAAGTTCCAATTTATGATTTTGCTCTACATTTACGTTCCTCAGAGACGACAAAGGTGGAACCGTGCCCGATTTTGATTGTGGACGGCATCCTTGTTTTGAATGACAGTCAACTGCGAGAAATGATGAATTTAATAGTGTTTGTCGATGTGCCGCCGGACTTAAGATTCATTCGACGTTTAGAACGTGATTTGTGCGAACGCGGGCGTAATGTGGATTCCGTGACCAAGCAATATCTTGCTTCTGTGCGTCCTATGCACGAAAAATTTGTGGAACCAAGTAAAAGCTACGCAGACATCCTCATTCCTGGAGGCGGACATAATCTGCAGGCAGTGAAGCTTTTGCTGGCCCTTTTACAAACTCTACCGGCTAAGTAAATTCCAGTTTTTATGAAAATAAATTATCATTGCAAACCAACTTCTTTTTCCAGTAACTGCAGAACGTCCTCACGTTGAAATTCTCTTGCATAATCTACAGCAGTTTTTTTATCAAAATCAACCACAGCTGGATCGCCACCTTTATTGAGCAATAATCCTATTGTGCCGAGATTACCTTTACGGACAGCCAAGATCAAAGCCGTTTTTCCTTTATTATTCTGTATGTTTACTCTGGCACCACGTCTCAGTAATTCCCACATGGCCTGCGTATTCCCTTTTTCTGCAGCCCACATCAGGGCGGTCCAGCCTGCTTGAGTACGAGCGTTCAGATTCGCCCTTGATTCCAAAAATAAATTTAACATTACTAACTCGCCATGAAAAGCAGCCCACATGAGAGGTGTAAAATCTCCTGTATCTGGATCTGCACCGTGCTCCAACAATAATTTAACAATTGCCTTATTTTTCATAGATGAAGCCCAAATAAGCGGTGTGTCTGCAAACTCATCCGTCAAGTCTAGTTCAGCACCACGTTCTGCCAATAATTTGACAAAATCAACATTTTGCGTTTTGACTGCATGCATCAATACTGTAAAACCATTTTCGTCTTTTAATTCCAAGTCAGTTCCGGAAAGCAGGAATTGCTCTACAGCAGGCTTATTTCCGTTTTTGACCGCCTCTATCAGGGAAAGCATGGGGGTTTCAGGAACGCTAATATTTTCTTCCGGTTCAGCGTTAAGCACTACTTGTGTCTTGTTGTCTGCTAAAAACACTTGCAGTATTTTTCCTGACTGATAATCCGGCCAAAGCAAATACAATAAAATCAAAGATACTATGGTAAAGCATAAAAACAGCAGCCATCCAAGCCTGAACCAGGGTGAATATTTATCTGAAACATATTTCGGTAGGACAATCTCAACATCTTCCGGTTTATCATTTAGAAAAGGTTTTTCCGTGGCATACTTTTCCGGATTAACAGTTTCGGGAATCACTCGCTTAAACACAACGTTATCTTGCTCGCTGGAAAAGAACGGTGTTGAAAAACGAGAAAAATATTTAGGCTTTATCGTAAAAGCTTCTTTTTCCGGTTGCTGCGGTGCAATAATTTGAGGCCGGCCTTCAGAGATTGCCAGCAGAATTCCGGGATCCAACTTTGAACTTCCACTTATGGAAATGGGAATGTTTTGTAGTCGGACATGCCTGATAATTAACCCCAAAAGCTCATGCGTATCCTTGCTTAAGACTTGCAAATTATCCAAATCAAGAGTAACCTTTCGCGTGTTAGCAGAAGCTAAACTTTTTACAATTGCTTGCATTTCAGTCTGGATTTCTACTTGCCTCAACTCATCAATTACTTTCAAAGTCGTAATTTTATCTTTTTCTGTAAGAACTATTCGGTTCAACATTGTACTTTGATGATCTTGGCAGGAAGGTTGCAGAAGTTAAGTAAGACTAAATATTATTTCACTGTATGAGAATCAGCAAAAAACACACCAAGTTTTTGACAATTATCAAATGATAAATTTTACACGTAAATTACTTTTGGTACAGTTTGTTTTAGCCTTAAGTTTAACAACTGTTGCAGCAGAAGAAGAGGAAGCGATTTTTTGGAAAGATCGACAGATTTCACAATTGGAACAGCTGACTCCAAGTCTGGTGGAATCCGTGCAAAGTATGCAGAAAAAAATCGGTTCAGTTGCAATTTCAAGTATTTCATATGGAGATGCTTTGCCGAGCAGTTTTCGCAAAGTCGCAACTGCACGTTTGCAACAGACACTCACCAGTTTGATTAAGTTAAAAGTCAGCGTCTGTGAATCATGCGGTCAAATCCGTACCGACATTTCGGGAAGTTTTCTAAAAATAAGCCGCGGCATCGCTGACGACAAATATCGCCAAGAGATTGCCAAAGAATTGGGTGTTGAGGGATTTCTTGACATTGATGTGTTTACCAGTGAAGGCGAGCAGCTTTCCATTTCACTTAATGCATATGAAGCAAAAGGTGGAGAAATTGTTTTTTCTAAAATAGTGACAGGAACTCCACCTAAAAGTGGATCATACATCCACGCATTTTACGGCAAGCTGAGTGTGCCTATTACCTTCACCAGCACAACTTCAGGCAGCGTTGTTACTGTTGAACATCAGGCACGCGTACTAGGTGGAGAAAAAATGGTACGGCTTACGGATGACTGGAGTTTTACCGGCGGCGGTGCAATGTTGAGTGATGACAACTCCAACTTGACAGATAAAATTGATTCATCAGTCACAGGTTTTTTGATAGACGGTACAATAAGTTATGACGTTTTTAACTTTGGAGGAGAGCAGGTATCATTTTCTCTTCTTGCAGGTTTAGGTATGATGACAGTTACACCTTTCAATAATCCATCATATTTCAAGACAGGATTCAGTTTTTCTGTAGCAGAACAATTGACGCTTAACTACCACTACATGGCAATGCTGACAACTTCCGAAAGTGCCACAGCATCCGGAGCATCAATTATTTCCATCGGCTGGAAATTTTAATTTTTTAATTACGTATTTCAAAGATCTACGCTTATCATGAAACTATTATATAATTTCAGCTTAATACGTTTGTTTTTTAAACTCACTTTTGTTGTAAGCATATTCTTCGTGTTTGCTCTCAGTGGCTGTACAACGACGGAAGAAACAGTCGAACCTGTAGCAGAACTTCCGGTGAAGAAAAAAGTGCTTTTCAATCAAAGGACTGATGGTGGAAAAAATTCCGTTACTGTGATAGAAGAGACACAGGGTAACAAAAGGATTCTGCGTGTTGTTCTGCAGCGTGGAGACCTGCAGTCAAACTTAATCCATCCTATTGACAGTCCTAATTTTGTCATTGCAGTACCACTGCAGGATGCAACCAGTAAACGTTTAAGTTTGAAAACTGCTGCATTTGAACAAAGTCTTAAACTCGATCTTGACCAATTACTCTCACGGTATCTTTCACCGGAACGTTTTAACGTTTCCGTAATAATTACCTGGGATCAAAAACTGCTGCAGGAAGTTCAACTCAAAAACCTGCCGCTTGAGGCTGATGTAACAAAAGCAGATTCAAGTGATGAAGATACAGATCTTGCCGAAAGCTCGAAACGCAACCATGAACTTAAAGAAGCTTTAAAATCAGTGCAGGTTAGTGTTTTGCTGGATAACACATTACCTGAAACTCAAGAGAAGTTTTTAATGAAACTGATTCCTGCTCAGGAATTTTATCTTGTTGACCGTGGAGATACTGTAACAGTAGAAAGAACTTCTTTCCCAAAACCTTTCTCAGACAGTATTGCACCTTATGAAGAACAGATTGTCAGAAGGAAACTAACTGAGTTATTGTTGAAATATGTTGCCAAAACAGACTTTGTGGTGAATGTTAAATTTTCATTAATTGAAAGCAACGAAGAAACTAAAAACGCACCACCGTCTGCCAGTAACATCAAAATGGAAATAAATTTACTACTTGATGAAACTGTTCTTCCAACTGTTGACACTTTTCTGAAAGAAGCAATCCCGCTGGCGATAAACTTTGATCAGAAACGTGGAGATACGTTAGCAATTATCCGCAAGGATTTTCCGGAACGATCCGACAGTTCACTTTCACCGGAACAACGCGGTGCGCTTAAAGATTATCGGGCAAAAATCCTTGAAGCATTCCAGACAGGTGACTACGTTGCCGGTTTAGAATGGGCAGCAAAAGGTTTGAAAGTCGCAGTGAAACGTTCTGACAAAATATTTATCCTGAAAATGAAAGGTTCATTACATTTCCTCCTTGAAGAAAAAGAGGAAGCCCTCGAAATGTGGCAGCATGTTCAACGTTTAGATCCAAAGGATGAAGAGGTACGTCAAATGCTGGAAAATCTGGAGTAGGTAATGAAAAAAAATAAAGTTTCTGGTGCAGAAGTTTCTCTATATTCTTTGCTGATAATTTGTCTGCTGAGCTTTTTGTTTATCGACAAATTAAGAGCTCAGGAGAGTCCCGCTACTTCAGATCAGCCTCAGGTGGAAGATCCGTCACCGGAAAAAGTCGCTGAATCAGCAGAAAAAAAACAAACTCTGGAAGAACTGCTTGCTGTACCTTTTAATCAAATAAAGAAAGAACAGGACGAAGAAGAATCAGCCCTTTCCGGAGACGGAAGTGTTGCTGAAAAACTAAGCGGATCAAAAAGAGGTGATGTAAAACTACCACCTCCACCGGAGCAGAGAAGAGTTGAAAGAGATATCGAAAAACAATTAGATGTTGTTTTTCGTGAAAAATTACCTAAAGAGTATGTCGGTGTTTCTGTCAGTATTCGTTATATCTTGGAAACGGTGCCTGTCACTAAACGTGATAAGAGTATCTCAAAAATAAAATTACCAGGATTCGAAAATAATGTCTGGGTACCGACACAAACAAAAAAAATTGTTGGCATTGTGAATCAGGTGAGACCATACACGACAATTTTTGCAGTTGTGAATACTCCTATCTCACTGTTCAATGTGGAAGTGCTACGACAAACATTGGATGATCGAGTAAAGTTTCTCAACCTGACCGGTAGAGATGTGCTTAAAATGGTACATGTGCCTTTTACTACACCTGCAAAATCTTCTGTTACTACTCTCGATAATGCTGCAGTTGAACTTGCTGATGCAGAAAACGCTGAAGTCGATGACGATGCTGAAACAGAAACTGATAACGCTTCAATAACGGATGAAGAACCCGGAGTAGCAGGTGAACAGGAAAACCTCGCGGCAGGCGAAGAAAAACCTGAAGCAATTTTGGAACCTGATCCAGAACCAAGGCGCATAGACATGAAGGCCAGGGTTGAAACTACACGCTATTTACTGCAGGCCAGAAAGGCTTACATGAGCGAGAATTATGATTCTGCTATCACCGCGCTCCGCAGA
>Ga0209559_1000613_pt1 | contig 21397 bp, 22 predicted proteins | sample SaaInlV_110m_DNA_FD_184677 | JGI IMG/M metagenome (GOLD analysis project Ga0209559, IMG submission 184677) | Marine microbial communities from expanding oxygen minimum zones in the Saanich Inlet - Saanich Inlet SI074_LV_165m_DNA (SPAdes) (version 2) | ecosystem: Environmental > Aquatic > Marine...
CACCTGTTGTGTCATCACCTGGTGCGATTACGTGTCTGTGGAAGTTCTTACCACCAACCATTACACCGTTATCTTCTACCCAAGTAGCTTCACGACACTGTACCATCTTGTGTATGCCGACAATTTCCGTCTTGTCCAATTCCGTTACCTTGATTAATGCCATTACATTATCTCCTTGTATGTCTTACCTGTTAAAATATAATTAATTACAGCTTGTGATGTATTAAACATCGCGGCTATGTTTCTTTGAGTCTTGCCGAAGTGAGGTAATATTCTTATCTCTCTTACTTGAACATCTGAGAATAACCTTCTAGCTATTCCTTGTTTCCTTGCTGAAGCCTTGTGAGCATCTGTTGCTGTTTGCAGTCCAGTTCTCCAAGAGTGTAGTCTATTCTCTGATGCTGATATCCACTCCAAATTTGTAGCGTTGTTATTAAGTTTATCTCCATCAATATGATTAACCTGTAATGAGTCATCAAAACCTTCACAAAATGCGGTAGCAACAAGCTTATGGATGGTTCGTTTATATTTAACACCATCTTTCATAAGACTAACTTGGTGATATCTGCTAGATTTGTCATTAGATAACCACTTGCCTTTTAGATTATTACGTGCTTCTTTTGGATAACTCCAAACCTTTCCATCCTTTGTTATGGCGTATAGACCTTCAAAGCCGACTATATCTTTCATATAGCCTTCTACTTTATCTACTACTGTTTTCTTTACTAAAGCCATTTTGACTCTCCTTTGCTGTTATAAATGTCTGACCTAAAATCCATTTAGGTTAATTAAATTTTGAATGTTACTGATGCGTATAAATATCTACCAGTACCAGCAGAGTGGTTAGCAGCTATCCAAGTATTACTTGTTCTTACATCTAAAAATACCATTTTATTACCCACAACTTCACAACCTAGTTGTCCTGTCCAAGAAGCCATATTGTAAGAGATAACTGATGGTACTTCAGAGTTAGCCGCACTAAATGGCATACCTTGAACTTCAATACCCCCAGAATAACCTGTTGTGTTAGCATTGCTAAAACGAAACCTAATAGTTACTGTGTTTCCTATCTTTGTATAAACTGCTTGAGTCCCAGTCGCAGTAAGTAGAGTAGCAGGCTCTGCTGAATTCCCTCTTAATGTAGCAGTCCAAGTACCAGTCTCATAGTCATCTAAGACCTCAGAAGTCATACCTGCTGCGTTACCATCTGCTGAGAAGTCAATACCTTTGCCAGATGTTCCTATTACTAGGTTGCCCTCAATATCAGCATTACCCGACAGGTATAAATCTTTAAAACGTCCAGAAGGACCATAACCTAAGTCAACCAGTCCATCTTCAAAATCACCTGTGCTTGTGCATGACACAATTCTTTCAGCACCGAATACAAGTCCAGAGTCTGTACCAAATGTTGAGTGAATATACAATCCAGACGTTGAACTACCAATACTACCAACGGTTGTGCCGTCTTTGGCGAACAATGCAATGTCACCGTCAGATGATAGGCGATTAAAGTAGCCTACATAACCCCCATCACGAATCGCATCGAAGCGACCGTTAGCGCCTATAAGCATACCTGCCGTATCTGAGGAGGTTACAGTCTTACCCACCAACACATTCTCACTAGCATCAATAGTAATAGCTGTTGACGTAGCGTTATCATCAATACCTGTTGAGGTGAAGTTACTGATAGTACCACCATCAATCTTATCACCAGATAATCCGTTATCTGCAAAGTCTGCGTTCTCTAAAGTTCCATCAACTACTGATGCACCTGTTACGTTCTTACTTGAATTGCCTTTGTTGTAACTCATTACTCTCTCCTATGAATAGAACGCTAAAGTAATCTTAGTCGTTGATGGTGCAATGATGTTCAGTTCAGTTAAGTCCGACACATCTCTAACACTTGGATTTAGATCAACATAGTCAGCACCAATAGCACCGCTAGGTACAGTTGATGCCGTTCCATCGTATCTTACATAGAAGTCACCATTAGCACTGAATACACAGATATTGCCATTTGTGGGGATAGTCACTGACTGGTTAGTAGATGCTGCTAGTTCACCTGTGTAGTAAGTATCTGATATATTAATTGCACTAGTTGCGTTACCTTGTGCGCCTATTTTTTGTTTGAATGCTTTCATTTGTTTCTCCTTTAAATTGTGTAATAAACTCTTGCGTATAGTGCAAAGTTGGCTTTCTGATACCAGGTATCTGTACTAGAGCCGTCTGGGCGTGTCCAGAGATGAAATATATTAGTAGCGCCACCATAATCACCTACTCTAAACATAACTCTCATAGCTGAGTTGCTACAATCACCCTCGTTGTCATACCAAATAGGATAACTAGTCTGGTCACCTTCGTGCATTGTGTTATCAAAAGGTAGCACATCTCCCACTGCGATACCATCCTCAGCATTAACACATTGCCATTCCATATCTAATTTTAAGAATGTGCCAGAGCTTAGACCAAAGTGTGAACTAGGTGTCATTGTGTATTGTTGTCTAGCTACAGTTGGGGCGCTGAATATACCGTTTGCAACTGTACCATTAGAGCCTTCCCATATACATACTCTTTGAGATACTCTCGGAATACCTGTATCAACATAAGCCTTGATAGATTGTTGGGAGGCTAATGCAGTAGCACTGTCAGAAGACATTGTGTCTTCATCTAGGAAGGATTTACCATCTAGTAAGTTCAACTCTGCGGCTGTCGAGGTAACACCATCCATAATGTTAAGTTCTGCTGTAGTAGCAGTAACACCATCCATAATGTTTAACTCACTGGCTGTAGCAGTAACACCATCCATAATGTTTAACTCACTGGCCGTAGCAGTTAGTCCTAGTACAGTAAGTGCTGCAGAAGGTGTCTGAGTACCCGCCAAGGACTCACCTGTTGTACCATGTACGATGGTAGAAGTAGTACCTGTGGATAATACAATATCACCTAGTGCGTTGAACGAGATGTATTTAGACGCTCTTTGAGCAATAGTGTCTGATATTGGTGTTAATGACCCCTCAGCAGACGTTGCTAACATCACAGTTCTGTTTAAGAAAGACTCTCTCGCATCTTGTAGACCCATGACGTTCTTATCCAATGCGGATTCATGAGTTTCAGCAGGGAAAGAATCACCTGATATATAGTCCACTTCTTGTGTAAGAGGTGTGGCTCTAACAAGGGTAACTCGTGTTGCTGACGCTGGGGCAGTTACGAAGGTTACTGTACCACCCGAGTCTGACCCAGCACCTGATACAGTATAATCAGTGGTTAGTGTTTGAAGCACGTCATCAACATACACGTATAAGTCCGCGTCTGCTAAAAACTTATAAGGGAAACTGAACGCTACAGTTGATCCGTTACCTGTGTAATTTTTACGTGAATCTGTTGTACTAATTGTCATGTGTTATTTCCTATATTAATGCTATTTTAACATTGCCCCTATAATACCACCTTCAGATGGCGGTGCGTAGTAATCTTGCCCTGATTTCTTCTTAACGAATCCTTCCATTCTGCGAAGATAACCTGGGTTAAGTGCTTCCTGTACTGAGTACAATAACGCCCAGTCCATAACAGGTCTGAGTAAGAAGTGGTTTTGATATGGTGTGTGACCAGTAACCGTATTCCATAACTCTTTCTTAATCTTGTCACTCTTGCCTGTCTGAAGTAACTCAAAAGCACCAGATGTGAGATTGATAGCGTCATTCACTGTTCCACCACCTGGACCAATCATGTTAGCAACTGGATTGTGACCATATCTGTTATTCATTACTTGATTCACAGTAAAGTCACCTAACAATCCCAAACTACCACTTTGTATCAATGCTCTCATGTGGGTTTTAGGGTCATTTAAATCAGGTGACTCTTTACCACTAACCATGTCTTTTAAATATATTGAACCGTAGCCTAATGCAAACATTCCTGCCATTAATGATGTTACGTTAGCGAGTTCACCGTTCCTGTTTTCAGATAGTGCTTTGAGTGCATTCCTAGTAACACCCATGTTCGGGTTGTAAGCATAACCTCTACCAAATATCTCCTGACCAAGTGACTTCTGCATTATCGAAACACCGAATGTTTTAAACAATCCTACAACATTGGCAAACTCACGTATGAATGTACCGCGCTGGCCAGTCTTGAACATCACCTTACTTGTTTTAGCATCTGGTGTAACCACTGAGTATTCTGCCATGTCTACATAGTATGACCTAAGTGTATCTTCTAATTCAGTACGTGCCTCATTAATTGATCGCTTACTGACCAGTCGGTCCTTGCTTTTTAGATATGATTTGATTACATCGTCTGATATGTTATGTATGCCTTCAGGAGCGCCTAGTCTATCACCTTTATAATCTATCGTTTCCATCTTGGATACTACTTTCCACTCATGTTCACCAATACCATTACGCAATAAACCACGTTTCAAGTCAGCATTTAAATCAGCATACTTAGCACCTTTAGTGATACCATCACCCACTTCACTAGAGAACATAATAACTGCTGACATTTTAAGATTGTCGTTCCACCATGCAGCACCGTTGAGTTTCATGAACATATTGACACTTCTCTGCATACCCGATGAGAAATCTCTGTCTATACCAAATCTCGCACCAACACCTTGAATAACAGAATCTTGGAAAATACCCATCATTCTAGCAACTCGTATCTTCTCTTCGGGTGTACCACCAACAGATTCAATCAATGCACCAAACGCTTTTGATATTCCACCAGCGTAGCCACCACTCGAATTACTCTTTACATTCTGAGAGAACACTGCAAGATCAGGTATCATTGCAAGCACCATCTTACCAAGCATCGCCATAGTGACAACACCTCGATAACCAGCGCTCACAAATGCCATCTGCGCCCCTCTTTTAGTTGGTACTATACTGTTAGCTGTACCATCAACAACATCAAGTAATTTCGTAAGTTCTCCGTCTCTACTCCACGCTGTACCCAATGCAATCTTCTCATCAGGACGATCATCTGGAATCTTGTTCTTAATCATTTCTGTTATCTTAATCAGGTTGTTACGAGGATTAGGTCCTAACATCTGCATCATTGCAATGTCGTTAGTCTTCTTCATCATTCCTGAAATGTAGGCTTCTTTTACTGTTTTCTTACCCCACTGGTTGTTATAATCGAACCAGTCGTCAGCACTCTTGAAATGAAGCACTCTCTCTTTCGACATAGCTCTGCCGATATTACGAGTACCAGTTAAGCTAATTTGTGCAGTATCTAGCGATGTATCACTCGCAGACTTGTGGTCTCGTGTAATGATATTGTTATATACTTTGTTTAGAAACTCATCAGGGTCTGCTTTACCAAACGTACGCTCTGGGTCTAGTGCTTGTTTCATATAAGCAATCCAGTCCTCACGTTCATCTAAACCCTTTTGTTTATTCTTACGACCTCTTATTAACATTATTGGGTCGTGTGTTTGAGCAACAGAGTAGTTGTCTAACTTACCTATCATCGCACCAGATGAGTTAGCTTCAAGTCGTGCCATTTCACTATACTTGTGCATCAACTCCACAAGTTTTACAATAGGTTCTGGGTAATTCTTAGATATGTTCTCACCACCACTGTGGTCATACAACGCTCTATTTATCTGCTTATCCATTTCAGGAGACGTGTCTAAAAACAGAGCATTGGAGTCAGGATGTTGTTCCAAATCTCTCAAAAAACCACCAAGGTATCTACCTCTGACAGATTCCATTCTACGTTCTAGTGACTTACGTGTACCATATTTCCCAGACTGAACACCTGCAATCAGCCCCTCAAGACCGCGCAAAGGTGCATCAATATGGTTTTCTTCCATGTACCGATACATACGCACCTGCGCGAGTGTGTTGAGCATTGTATTTCGTTTTTGGAACTTCACCATTGTGTTGACAGTACCGACTAACTCTGCCAAAGCTTCGTAGATTTTCTCATCTTCTATCTTTCCCTCATCTATCATCTTAGTCAGGGAATTAAGTTCTTCTCTAGCACCGATCAAATCATCATCTAGTACATCATCGATTGTCTTTTTGACATTGTTAACACATTGTTTTAAAGTTGGCATTACGACATCCTACATTTTTTAAAGTCATCAATGATTTTTATCACCTTTGATTGTGCTTCATCTATCTTGGTCATATCTTTACCCATTGTATTCATACCAGCTTCATCAACCTCGTCTTTAACCATTATATCCAATTCAGTTATCTCATCGTCAAGGAACGCATCATCGGCCTTGTTTACTTGCGTTTGTTGTTTTTCAATAAGATCATCTGTCTCTTTAACAACTTTATCAACACCTTTGTAATTTCGATTAATGTTAGAAGCACCCCTAATGCTCGACTCATTAGGTGATAAATGATGTAATAGTTTCAACAGATTGTCTGTTTCAGTGATAGCGTCTTCCAACATCTCACCACTATGGATACGTTTAATCATATCCTTAATATCAGATTTAGCTTGCTTAGATGCTCTGGAGTTATCAAGTGTTCCTAGTAAACCATCTAATGATTTCTGCAATTTCTTTTCAGCGTCAGCGAACACTTTGTCTTTTTTGACAACTTCCATCTGTTGTTTAACACCACCGCCTTCTAACTTACTCTGTGCTTTCAGACCTTCTCTGATTTCAGCAAGTTCAGCAAGTTCTTTCTTAACACCTTCCATCTTATTAACAATGGATACCCTTTCCGATTTGCTTATAGCACCATCAACATCAAGTGTTCTATTAATGTCCTCAGCAACTTCACCAATAATCTTACTTAGAGTAGATACAGTATCTGTATCACGTATTGTTCTAACGAATGACTGGACACCTGAACTCTTTGAAAGAATACCCATTATGTCTACTTTCTCACCCTTCATCAGTTGATTGATGGCGGCACGCATTACAACCTCGACAGTTTCTCTATCCGAGTTCGCTATGATTTGAGACATAACACCCTGTAACTCAGAACTTTGTATCTGATTATATGATGTAAGAGGCTTACCGTCCTCTGCTCGTTTAGTTATAGCTTTAGTTAAATCAACATCAAGTGAGTCTAAGATACGAGCAACTTCTTTACCAAAGAACGCTCTTTCCATAGTTGGACCAGCTATAACATTTACAGCTGACCCGAATAAACCACCAATGGCAATATTCGTTAAAGAGGTACTCATGTCGTAGTCTAAATCTTCTTGTCTTGTAAGACCGTAATAAATAGGCTCTACCGCAGTAGATGCTGCAACACCTTCAGCAAAACCAGTTATTGCGCGTCTACCCACTCTACCGATCAAACTTTTCCCTTTCGCTACAAATTGTGCTACTTTCCCACCAGTACCCACGACAGGGATAAAGAATGTGGCTACATTTATGGGGTCTTGGGCGAAGGCTACCATACCAGTACCTAATGACGCGGCCATGAATGACGCTGATGGCTGAACCCTTGATATAGTGGTTTCTAATTTAGTCTTTACGTCTATAGCGTCTAATAAATCATCCCAATACTCTACGGAATGTTCCTCATCTTTAGGCAATCGACTAGGATCAAGTCCTCTTTCTTCCGCCATCTTCTGAGCATCGGCGTGAGTAATGAAGTCGTCTCTCTTTTGTTTGAAGTCGTCCATTGGTACGGCATCTATACCACCACCATACCTCATTCTGAAACTTCTTCTAAACTCGAACTCTTCTAAAGAATCAGGAGTGTAGTCGAGCTTTTCTCTTTCATTTACACGTAAGAATGTATTGTAAGGATTAGTATACTTAGTGTAGTCACTAACAGCATCAAGACCTGTTGAGAAAGGTTCTTGTATCATCCACCCTGATCTAACTTGTCCTGTATCTAACTGATTGCCCCAGAAACCCATCTTTAACTACCACCACGCTTGCGCTTCTTTTTAGTACCTACTGATGGAACAGGAGTAGTGTCAATAGTTATTTCTCTTACTTTCTTAGTACCTGCCGATGAGACAGGGGTAGGATCAGCAACCACATCTCTTTTCTTTTCAGTACCTACTGATGGAACAGGGGTAACAATATTCAAAATATCATCGTAACTTATTACAAGATTTTTACCGTTTGACCTTACGAATGTCTGATGTCCTGTAGTCACATCAACAGTGTATTTCAATAGCAGAGAGTTGGGGTCTTTCGGGTTATTAACAAGGTATCCTCTATCAGCAACAGCCTTTCTCACAACATCAGGGTGTTTTTCTTTAAAATCATCAGGCGCGTCAATACTAATACCATCGAGTACAGCAAATCCACCATCTTCTGTCTTTTTGTAAAAATCACTAATGAATCTATCTGATTTGTGTATTAGTGATTTAACATCTTGGTTATCAGAAGGTATCGCAAAAGAATCACCATAAACATAACCACCTGTCACATTCCTAACAGCTACGTTTACAGCATCTTGCTCACTCATGCCCTCACCCATGTAAGCACCCGCTAACTTCATCGCACTGTTCACCTTCTTTATATACAACTGAGCGCCATCATCTGCTCTAAAGTGTACCTTCCTAACATCTTGTGTAGCATCCTCGATGCTTATTCTAATAGACGATCTCATGGTCGACTCTGAGATAAGGTCATTAACATTAGTACCTGACAAGGCTATTAGCTTCGCAGCAGCTTGTGGATTATGTGACATATCCGAGGCAGTGTATATCTCATCAGGAAGGTTCGTAGCTAGTTCAGCATAAACATCTTTCCAATAAACACCTGCTTTATTTTGCAAGTTATTGAGTTCAGCAGATGTATCACCAGCTCCAGTAACAACAGACCTAAACTTATTCTCATAATATGTGATTTCGTCTTTTGATAATAGTCGCACATTGTCATGAATAACACCATCTTTCGCACCAAAGAAACTACTCTGAGTAGTCATACTTAACGCTAGATACGACTGGTAAGCATCGGCTATGTCATCAGGGGAAGCTCCTTCGGTACTACCCAATACCGAGTAATGCTCATAAGCCTCATTAACAGGTTCGGAATAAGAATGTACGTATTTAACAGGATCAGTATGTAACTGATCCTCTAACTTAATATTTAAATTTACGAGTTTTTGAGATTGTTGTGCCTCTTGTGCAGAATAATCTCCTGTTAATATGTCAGCAATTTGCTTCTTTAATTCTGATTGTTTTTCAACAAGAGACATCTTACCAAATGTCTGTAACAACTGACCATCTTCTTCAGCTATCTCCAACTGGCGGATCTTACGTAATGCTGCATCAGTATCATCACCGTAAGCATTAATTATCTGCTCGTCTGTTATAGTACGCTCAAACTCACCCGTATTCAGTTTAACAAGCTCATCACCAACTGACGCTATCAATGCAGCTTTTTCTCTGTTCCTATATGATTTTTCATACGTGTCAGCTCTATTTATAAATGCCTGATATTGCTGAGGACTCAGTTTTTTATTCAAATCATCTTTTTTAAATGTGTCGAGAACATCAAGAACATCATCTGCTGATTCAGCTTTTGTCAAGAAGGCGTTGTTTCTGGAATTTAGTAATAGTTCTTCTCTGTCAGCCACAAGAATACTTCTCTTATCGGCAGGTATGCCTTGCAAGTCAATATCTGAATCAATACCTTTCCAATATTCATCAAAAAGAGAGGGGTCGAGTGCGATGGAGTTTGCCATTATCTCACCATTTTCCACATGAGTCTTAACACGAATATTGATTTTCTGAGCCGTTGCATAAACAGACTCGTTTTTAAATACTGAGAACATCCCCTCTTGCAATAAATCATCTGAGTATGTTCTAGAGGCATCGTTTAACTCTAAACCCTCCTCGTCTAACGCTTTATCAAACATTTGGTGAAAGTTATCCTCCGCCCATGTAGGATAATTATCCCAATATTTCACATTTGACCTATTCGCATCCCTCTCAAGCAGCATCTGTTTCTGGGCTTTCAGATAAACATTCTTAACTTTACGTTTATCTTCATTAGTCTTGTTTTCCTGCATCTGCGCAGCAACACCCATACCGAACTGACCAGCTTGTTGTAACGCACGACCAGTAGCCGCACCGAACTCCTCACCCGTAGCTCTCACCGCAGTAGGTGTTCCGTATTTTTGAGTGTATGGTTGAATCTTAGGCATTATTATCCTTTCTTGTATGCGGAATATCCGCCTAGTAATGTTGCACCTACAGTATAAGGTATCGCACTACGTGCGGAGCTTGCTTTTCGTTTATATGCCTCTGATTGAGTCTCACCAGACCATCTTGCATTAAGAGCATCTAGTTCAGCCATCTCAGCAGACTCAGATAACACCATGAGTGGAGTACCTTCAGCAGTAACTCCTGACTTAGCTCTACCAGCTCGCATCTTACCCATGACCTTACTAGATTCACGTCTACGTCTAGCTTCTTCAGCACTAGCTTCCATCTTAGCAAGACTAGCGTTATATTCAGCAGCTTGTGCTTGAGCAGTAGCAGCCTTGGCTTGACCCATTGCTGAAAATAATGTAGACCCTATTAGTGCTGCTTCCCAACCCATTATGCTCTCACCCGTGCGTATAGTATTTGATCATCACCTGATGGTGTGTATGCTTTCATATATCCCTCTGGTTCAAATCCTAACATTCTCATCCAACGATGACCTTGTTTGAAATCAATATCAACGGTTGCTTCAATCCTACGATAATCAACACTGTTGAATAATTTTCTAATAATTCGGTGTAACTTTATAAAATACTTACCTGCTGTTTCAGATAATACCGCCCAAGCAACAGCTCGGTTAGTCCACTGTGGTGATAAACCACAAACACATAATACATCATTATTGTGTTCAATAGTCCACACAACGCCCATTTCAGCAAGAGGCTCGATGTCTAAATCATCCATGTGACTTAAAATATCTAATTGGCTGTCTTGTACAGTCATGTTATCAATATCACCTTTTTCCCAATCTCTAACGATCATAAGTATGCACCTGTGGCATCACCGCAAGAATCGTACAAGGCAGTGGTAGTTTATGTTGTAGTGTGACTTGTGGTGACACCTCATAACCTTCAGGCCATGGTAGAGGTTCAGTATCACCAGTGAATAAATCTACAGGAGCGCCCATTGCCATGGCAGGTTTTCTCATGTGATACTCATTCATGTCTATTGTATCAGCACCGTAGAACACTTGAGGTCCTGTCTCAAAGAAACGCACCACAACATTAGTAATTCTCATTGTCTTACCTTGAGCAGTACCGTCAGCAGCACCTGCCTCAAGTGGCATAGTCTTTAATGTTGATACTACAGGTAGTCCGATACTAACAACAGAAGCAGCCTTACCTAATGTAATACTACCTGATGTCACTACTAAACTAGGGTGAGCATAACCATCTGTCAAAATTGATACTGTCTCACCTTCAAGATGACCTAGTCCGCTTATTACTGTAGCAGGCGCACCGTTATAAGTCAGTCCACTATCTACAAAGAACGCTGTACTGTCTGCTAGATATTTCTCAATATATTCAATATATTTAACGGTGTTTCCGTTGATTGTACGCTCTACAACTAACCATGTAGAGTCTTGGTCAGCATCCCAGTGTGGAATAGTTGCTACGGATTTAACATTACCTGATAGTGTCTGTCTATGCCAAGCGACTACATCGTTAGGTCTATCATATGTCAAGCCTACTAACGTACCACAACTACAAGGAAACCATAATATCTGAGAAGGTTCTTGCTGGTACGCCATGTCTACAACACCAGTGCCTGTAACGTGTTCGGCTAACAATGTTAAGTTAGGTGCTACGTAAGAGTCATTATCATAACTAAAAGTAAACTCTCTAACTTTCCTAGACGCTTTTTGTACAAATACAGTAGCTGTACCAATTCTAATAGGTCTGATTGAAGTGCTACCGTAAGTAGTCTGAGGTACAATCTTCACGTTGGTTGGAGTTATCGCCTCATCTAATGAAGAAGCGCTTACAATAAACTCACTACCTGATGTACCAACAGATAATGCTTTACCTGGTAATAACCACTCAATAGTATTCACCTCTTGAGAGTTGATCGTGTAGTTTAGAGCATCGTCATCGTTTGTACCGTATTTGTGATTTTCATAATCACCTGATGTAGAAGCCCATAATGTCTGAGGTCTTGATGAACTACCTGCGAACCATAATCTATCTTCATAGAAAGATACAGTCTTAGGATAACCTCTGTAAGAAGACCATGCTCCTTCTGACCATCTCTTAGAACCACCCGTTGAACTATCTGGTAGTCTTTTGACAACGGTTGCTGTTACAACAGTGCTGCTGGTGTACGCTGTAATCTTAGCATATCCTGCACCATCGTGCATGAAGTCCCAGCTTACACCACCATCACTCTCATTTCCTTCTGTGTGAATAGGTGGTCGAGTACCAGTTGTTGCGCTACTAGTAGCTTTATATAATTTACCATCATAGTTACGAATATCACCTATAACTAACGATTTAGCTGTTTCCCACTCATCGTGCTTAGACTCAATCGTTTCAATGATTCTGAAATAAGAACCTACGTGAGTAGCCTCAAATGTAGCAGAAGATGCGGTTAATGTAATACCTGTGCCAGTAACTGCGGATGCTGTGATTGTAGTAGTTGTCGCATTCTCATCATTAAAAGCAGGCCAATCAAAATCTACTTCCGTTAGCGTCCATGCAGTATGACCTGTTCTAGCTAATTTGTAAGGAGGGTGGTTGGGGTGCGAGATGTAAGTAACGTCTGCTGATTGTGCATACTGCAGTTGAAACACCTCAGTGTGTGAATAAGGGCTTACTATCTCGTAAGGACTACCACCGCTTGTGATGTTACCACCGTCTTTATAGAATCTGACATACAGATCACCAAACTCTAAAATATACGCTTGTTCTGTGCTGTATTCAAAAGACAATAATCTAACTGTCTTAGATGAATCTTTAACTTCTTTTACAAATCTTGAACCTGGGCGTTTCCTAACAGGGCCGTGTACTTGAGGTAAAAAGTTTTCTAAAGTCTCACAACCGCTGACATACTTGTCAATGTCAGTACGACCCTTGAGTTGTAGAGATAGCTCTCCAGCATTAAATTGATTTTGTATCGGTGATGCTTTAGGCACTCTTAATACCTCGCATTAACCCAGTCGTCCTCTTCAAGAACCATCGGTGGGTTTTCTTGAGCGTCTGCTCTCTTAGCACGAGTTAAACCATCCACGTATTCTTCCCATAAGATGTTTCTCTTAGTATTGCTCTGAGTTAATGATTCACATAGCTCGTAAGCTAGTCTTGACGAAACAGCATCAACGAATAAAGAGTCGAACTTCACAGGGTCTGTAATTCTAGCAATGTAACGGATATATAAAACATCATCATTTGCTAGGATATTATTACCCTCTACCTGATATTCACCAGCGCCCATATCACGCACCTCTATCAAACGTAATAAGTCTGATGGTACAGGGTGTTGATAAGCGAAGCCCCAAGAAGGGGTTGTTGTACTTGGGGCAGTAGTTGTTCTTACTACGGCAAAGTTCCATGGGTGGTCACGCAACACTTGGTCGCGGACAATACCCCATGATCTGTTACATAGAGCTGAGGCTTTTGTACCGTCTGTTAGACTTGTGATTGCGCCATGACCTAACTTGTCAAGCGCTCTATTACAAATATCTACTACTGATGACATGTACTTACCTCATAATTTGGGAAAGGGGTGTCTCACCCCTTTCGGTTAGCTTAGTCTACTGTGTAGTAAACTGCTGATTTGATAGTACCTGAGATAGTTGCACCCGCAGTTGTGATAATCACATCTGTTTGAGCAGTATTCTCATAACCGAAACCACCAATAACACCGTCTTCACTCATGATGATCTTACCGTTAGCAGCAGTTGATGCTGTAGCAGTAATGTAACGATCATCGTCAGAAGCGTCACCTACTTTCAAAGTAGATGAAGCACCCAGCGCATCATGAATAATAACAACGTCATATACAGTTGCACCCTTAGGTAGACGAGCAACAGTGATGTCACTACCAGCTACCAAAGATGAAGCCTCGTATGTATCAAATGCTACTCTCATGCGACCATGCACTTGAGCAGATTTAACCTTTGTCGATGGAGTTGCGTCCATCGCAGTAATATTAGTACCTTTTACACTAGACATAATATTCTCCTATTATTCAGAACACAAGATTTCAACAACCTTGCCTTCTTCAGTTCTTGTAGCACCGAATGTACCTTTAACGTACACTTGATTTGAGTATGACTTGTCGGCACGTTCTGTAACTTTACCAGAAATGTCGTTCCATACACCACAATGAACACCTGACTTAGCCCAGGCGATAACTCTACGATCAGAAGAACCATCAACACCAAGAAGTTCAGTTTGAACGAACTTGAAGCCCATGAAAGTATCTACTTGACCTTGTACAAGTGCTTTAACTGTGTTGTAATCAGCAGATGTTACTTGTGTAGTACCAAGCATATCGTCTAACTGCTTAGCAGTTACAGCAATGTATAAAGGATCGTTTTCAACGTCTACTTCGTTAGCAAGAAGAATCTTCTTAGCTTCACGTAGCTTAGCTACAGTAAGACCAGCTGCACCAGCTGCGATCTGTTGTGCAGATGCAAACGCTGTACTAGTAGTACCGTTCTCACCAGTTTTAGATGTACCAAGAGCAGCATCAATGATGTCTGTATCCATAGCACGACCTAAAGCGTATGCACCGTTCTGAGCATACGGACTAGTTGGATCAATCAACATGCGTAATTTATCAGCATCGTCAATTAAGTCAGCCCACTCGTAGTCAGTTGGGAATACCCAACGTGCATCATGTGGTGTAGAGATTAATGGTGTGTCACTGTGGCGTGATGTACGCTTTTGTGCAGTAACAGAACCGATTTGTTCAACAGCTTTAGCGGCTTTACCCGTATAGCTACCCATAGTTACGCACTCGCGCAACTTACTTCCTCGTTGTTGCAACAATAAACCAACATTAGTTGAATATTGCTGTACAAACGCAGTATTTACTTCAAAACTCATAACAAGCTCCTAAAATTAAAAAATTCAGTCGATATTAAGGTAGCTTGTCCATCGTAATGATAGGGCTTAAACTAATCGGGTCATTCTAAGTTGTCTCATCTACGAGGCTTAGTTGTTACCTTCTTAGGTTGCGGGTTCGACTTCTTCCCACTTAATTCGGATTTTAACACATAGTTTTCCAACACTGTGCAAGTTTTTACAATAATCTCCGAATCTATTAAGCCAACTCTTGATGCTTGTGGAAGCACTGCCTCCACAATACGCATTCTAACCTCAATGCTATCCATGAGCAGCTTCCATCAATCGCTTCATTTTAGAAACAGCATCAGGATTACCACCTAAGTATTCACCCATGAATGATTTGTCTAGTTTTAAGTCAGACATCTGCTGACGAGCTGTTGCTGGAGTAAGGCCGAATGAGCCGTTACTGCTACCACGAGAACCATCTTCAAAAGAGTCTTCGCCCATCTTAGAACCAAGATTAGCAAATAACTTTAACATTTCAGACGTACCCATCTTTCCTTCTAAGTCCGTCAATGATTGTTCATCATAACCTAGAGCAGCAACAGCACGTTTACCCATATCCATCTGAGCATCATACCCCTGACCCCACTCTTTCTGTAGATCACCGATTGCTTTCTCGGACGCTTCTCTCTGACCAGTCTCGTATGCTTCCATACGTGAAGCATTCATCTCTTCATAAGCAGTAAGTAAACCAGATGCTTGAGAATCAGTCATGCCTTGAGCATGAGCGGTATCTCTAAACCAGTTAAAGAAATCAGAATCACCACCTTCAGGTAACTCTGAAGAATACTGGTCTGCTGTTTCAGGTCGACCTAGTTTATTAAAGAAACTACTTCTATCATCGTCCGATGCGTCAACACCTGGCATTTCAATTAGGTTCTTAGCACCACCTTGAAATTTCTCCAAGTTCTTATACGAACTCAACACATCTTCAACACCACCCCACCCTTTGTTATCTACATAGGCGTTAGTGTCTTCATCAAATCCAGCGTTCCATGCTGATGCTTGTCCTTCATTAGCACTAGCATTGCTAGCACCGTTATCGCCCGATAGGGCGGCAGTACCTGTTTCCATTATCTTACTCCGTTGTTATAAATCATTCATTGATTGGGGTGTGTTCCTCAACCAGGTTGTATATGTCTTCTTCTGTTAAATTTAAATATGCTTGAATCCTCAACCACACCTCTCGCCTACCTTCTAAAAGATAAGTAATTCGCTCATTATTAACATCTGCTGTAGGTGTTGTCGCTCTACAGAAACGTCTTAAATCAGCTAATACTTTTTTACCTTCGTGGTTATTGAAAGTGTTTTGATACGCTCTCTGTCTATGGATTGTAAGTGGGTTTAAGTTCATTGTTGTGTCAACATCTGATTAGCTTGAGCAGCATCTTTCATAGCAGCTGCCATAGGACCTGCTTGTTCTACCATCTGTTGTTGCTGTTCTGCTTCTTCACGTTGCTTTCTAATACCTTCAACATCTTCAGGACTACGTAATATAGGCATTGGAACACCTGATACTTCGGCAGTCATTCTAGCAAGAGCATCTCTATCAAACACATCTAATACAGTCGGGTCAATTTGAGCAAATGGTGCTAACAGCTCCATCGTTCTCTGAACACCAACAAGCTCTTCAGCTCTCTGCATACGCGACATTGGCGAATCATAGATAATCTCGTAATCACCACCTGCTTCTTCTAGTGCTGGTGGTAGAGGTGGTAACATCTGATGCGACTGTAACAACTCTAACTCACGTTCAATCTGAGGACCTAGTGCTTCAGACTGTTGTCTACCCATAGTAGGTGTCAACAACATTCCTTTTTCTTGCGCTCTAATAAGAGCTTCAGTAGCAGTCATTCTAGGTGTGTCAACTAAGATTTGGAACAATGTTACAAGGAACGCGTTATCAATACTTTGTCTACGCTGCTCCATCTTAGCTTCAGCAATATCAACTCTAGCACCAGTTTGTAGTGGTTGAATCAGTGCGCGACCGTCACGACTAACGCCACCCATGTTTAGACCACCTGGTGTCATGTTGATTGTCATCGCACCACCGCCTAACATACCATCATCGTGTAATAGTAGTGGCGGATCAATTAGTTTATGAGCTGCACGAATATCTGTCTTCGCCATCTCATTAAGCATCCTGATGTCAGGTAGTGCTGTCATTGCAGGTGAGCGTCCGTAGACTTCATCTGGTGCAGTCACGTATCGACTAATAGAATATGGGAATGAACCGTAACCACCTTCAGGTGCTACTAGTTGCTTATCTTGAACTGAGATATAGTATGAGGAGTAAGGCATACCTTTAGCATCCATGCGACCTCTTTGGAAATCATCTCTGGGTGCAACCACATGAATGAATGTGAACTCTTGGTTCTGTTTAGGGTTTTCTAATGCCTTAACAATACGCTCAGGCATCATGTCAGTACCCCATCGCTGAACTGCTTGACGAGCTGTAAACTTAAACTCACGGTAAACAGTATCAATAATTCCCTGATGGTTCTCTAGGAAGTAAGTATCTCTTAGATTAACACAACGGTATCTTAGACCAACACCTGGAACAAAGTCAGTAAATAGACTACCAGTACCAAACGCACCCATGCTGATCCAGCGCTCAAAGTTCTGTGACGCGAAGTTTGCTTTAGGTGAGTATCGTGCTGAATGTAGAATGTTGTTTACTTCATAGAAGTAAGCCTTAACATCATGGTCCTTGTTCAAAGACTCATCTGTTGTCTTCAAGTTGTGCCACTTCTGTTGTCTTGGAGTCAACATTGAGTCCATGACCGCAGCGAATCTGTCTAGTGCTATCTGTGGGCGAGAGTCGAAGATTTTCTGTGTCTTCTTTTCACCTTTTACTTGGTCGCCTACGAATCCTGTCTGTCTAGGTAATACCCTTTCAGCAATCTCTTCCCAGTGGCTTTCCCAAGTGGTTCTGTTACCTTTAACATTGTTAAAGTTATGAAGTACCTGATCTAAATCTACCATCACTCTTCCCTTAAATTATTAATCGTTCTTTCCCAAAGTTCCTCTTCAGTCATACCAGCTTCATCTTCTGTACGCTTAGTCCGAGCATTTATCTCGTTAGGCTCTATTATCTCAGCCAACACATACCTGAATACAGAGTTACCGCACCGCTTACCTTCCCATTGAAAGTGTAGCAGTGCTGGAGGATCTTCATACTGACCTAATACCGTAGGATCAAAGTCCGACTTTGTTACAGTCAATTATACATCCTCTACCCACCCCATAAATCCAGCATCCACCATAGCACTCTTATCAGTTGTTACCTCTAATCCTACAACCTGACCTTCCTCTACAGGAAAGGGCATGGTTAAGTTCATTGTAGCAGATGTGTCTTGAACAGCAATACCAGCGTGTGGAAATGTTATAGAATCAGATGTAAAATCATCACCATTAACACCCGTTGTTACTAATCTTACTATAGCAGACGCAGCGGCTGTACCTGATGAACTAGCGCCATATAACGATGTAATCATCAGTCTCTTACCCCTAGGTACTCTTCTAACACTAGAGCTACAACGTCTCTTACCTACTAAAATCTGCGAATACGTAATCGAACTATTCTTTAAACTAATAACACCGTCCGCGTCTTTAGACGTGCCACCTGACATGATGTGCATACTGTTTACAAACCTAATGTCTGTTGCTACCGTATTAACAGCGGTTGTACCATTCATGGTGACAACCTCAGTCTGCTCGTTTAATAAAGTATCCAAGTAATGAATCTTAACTGTGCGTATCCCAGTGTCAGCTGACGCATCATTAACACTTGTGGAACTAATGTTCATCTGAATACCCGTAGGTACAGTTAGAGCAGGTGTGCCAGCCATCGGCCACACCATGTGATCAGTTACAGCACCTGACGTATCTATCTCACCGAACGAATAGAACGGTCTAGCACCTGCTATCTTACCACGCGCTACCTCTGACTCATACGAGCCATAGTTAGTGTACTGATCTCTCCAAGCCATCTATCTACGCACCCAGTAGCTTGACCACAGATGTTTTAAGATCACCTAGTCCACCAGAGGTCAGCATTGTTGATGCTCTACCACTAGCTGCTCTTGAGCGTCTACGTGCTGCATCACCCGCTGCTTTAACTTCTTCATGTTGTACTGTTGGAATTGGTTTAGGTGCTGGTGCTGAACCGCCACCTCCGAATAAAAACGACATATCTTTCTCCTTGTTTAGTTTTCGCGATTATAACTTAGTTTATCACAACTATGTGCTGAATATGTCATAATCCGATACAGCTGTTCTGTTAGCCATCCTAGCTCTGCGTTTATTGAGGTTCATGTCTACTCTACCCACAGGCTCTGCGAAGGTCAGTCCTAGGGCATCACCATGATCTGGTGAGGACAACCCCCTCTTCTTCATATTCGCCTTAGTCTCCAACTTAATCTGACCCCTCATGTGTATGTCATACTCAGGACCTGTGAGGTCTTCTACCAGTCTAGGGTCATTATCTATCACGCCATAGGTCAACCACTCCTTCATCTCACCCCACATCTCAGCACGCTTGTTCAGATACTTATCACTGTCAGCAGCCTTTTCACCCGATTGTACTTCTATCACTCTGTAACCCAACTGCTTCAACCTGTCGACTACACCACCGCCTACACCACCACCATCAACGAACACAGCATGTGGTTTGTACTTATCTATCAGGTCGGCTACCTCGGTACTCAGCTCCATAGTGTCCAGTCCTTTAAACTCTTTAGGTTTTATCGACTTAGCATCTCTACCTTGTCTGAACCTAATCACACTCTCATCATCTCCGAACCGAGCAACGTCAACACCCATGAGCAGTGGTGCGCCACTGTCATCTTCTACTTCACGAGTCGTAGCATCCTCTACTGTATCTCTACCAATAAACTGATTACTACCTGTTCTAGGAAACTGACCTTTCACCTCGATCCGAGTTACGTCATGGTCTTCACCATATTTATCCGCTATCCGTTGATACACTGTACCATCAACACCTTCTACTGTTCTACTATCTACGTATCTAGTCTCCCAGAAGTTAGCATCCCTGTGGAAACACTCAAAGAATCTACCTGTGTTACGTCTAGGGTTAGAAATATTCACCCACATTCTTAGCGGTGCTAGGTCAGTAAAAAACCCTTCAGTCACTTGCCATATCGGATCAGGTATTCCCGATGCTTCATCAAACGACACCATCATCCCCACCTGAGAGTGAGCGCCCGCGAACGCATCTGGATTCTCTTCTGACCACGACTGAGCTTCAACATAGTAATACTGCGTGTCCATCTTCAGCTGTGCCGATAACACCTCTGCGAACCACTTACTAGGCCGTAAGCTCATACTGCTCTTCTCGAACCAATGCCTATTAATACTCATCGTGTGCCACTTACCAAGCTCGGCCATCGTTCTCGAACGTAACTGAGCTTCCGTGTTAGCTGTGATGATACTGGTACTACCCAGCCAACAACTCGTTACCCACATGTTGAGCATCGCCAGCATAGCCGACTTACCGATCCCACGTCCACTCGATATTGCCAGATACACAGGTGTACTAGGCAACCCTATCTTAGACTTCTCAAGATCAACCATCAGATGCTTGCGAATACTCTCAAACACATCAAGCTGCCACTGCCTAGGTCCACTAAAGTTAGCCAGTGGTGTATTCTTAGTACCCCACGGGAACGCATATAAAATATACCCAGCAGGGTCGTACTTAAACTCCAATATCTTAGAAAGTAGTTCTTGCTCTTTAGACGATGGCCCTTTAGATAATATCTTACCCATCTACTTCAGCATCTATGATTAACCTAGGGGTATTGTGTTCTATCACTCTAATCTGAGCCTCCTCCATCGCTTTACTAATGTCCAAAGTTACTGTCGTATCAACCTGTTTAACATCTCCAAACTTCTTCCTATTGAACGTACCAGCTACCCATTTACGAGTCGATATTCTCAACTGACTTCTAGCCACGTCTTCAACACTATCTACCGCATCAGCAATATCAATCATCTCATCAACCAGCTTGTCCGTGCCAATCTCACGAGCCTTGTAATAAGCAGTTTCTCGCTCAACATCTTTATGAATCCAAGTTAGTATCCTACCGTACTCATCAGGTCGACCCAATCTATCAGTAACGATAGACATTAGCGTTTCAGCTTGTCTTAGACCAGTAAGGATAGTATTCCAACTGTAATCAGTTAAGAAGTCAGGAGTGTCAGGGGGTATTAAGAAGTGAGGAATACCAGTTAAGGTAATAGGGGGTTCATATGCCATGTGGGGAAGTATAACATGTGTTACACCAAGGGGTTGTAAATTTTTATTTTTATATTTTTTCAGAGTTTAATTAAATCTCAATGAGTTCCGAGTTTAAAAAGTTCACGGGGGGTGTGGG
>Ga0209559_1000665_pt1 | contig 20053 bp, 18 predicted proteins | sample SaaInlV_110m_DNA_FD_184677 | JGI IMG/M metagenome (GOLD analysis project Ga0209559, IMG submission 184677) | Marine microbial communities from expanding oxygen minimum zones in the Saanich Inlet - Saanich Inlet SI074_LV_165m_DNA (SPAdes) (version 2) | ecosystem: Environmental > Aquatic > Marine...
TTCGGTCCCATAGGTAACTTTTGAACTACTCATTGGAATTCCGCAGCTCTGGCATTGAGGCCCTTTTCCCATACTTATTCCTTCCTACTTTTGAGGCTTGTCTCTGTTACCTGTTGGTGTTGGTTATCTTGGTGATCAATTTCAAAGGTTTTACCAAATCCAGCAACAGGATGGAGAGGATTGTTTTCATGTGACCGATAGTGCCGTGACAGGGTGAGCAGTGCAACTGTTGAAGTGTTACAGAATATTACATAATGACTGCCAATGATTGTTGTAACATACTGAAATGTTACAAAATATTTCACTGTGCTGGTATTGATTCTGCAGGGCAACCCTTCTCATAATGCTCTTCATGGAAGAGATCCACAAGCTACCATTTGCAACGATTATCAAGCTGCGCTCAGATATTGCTGAGCTGGTTATTGATGGCGATATTGAGGTGAACCTTCAGATGCTGGGGCTCATTCATGAGTGGCTCCTGAATAATCTGGATGAATCATTTTCCGTTATGGTGAACCGGATCAACTCCTACTCGTATGCCCCAGAGGCACATCCATACATTGGGTCACTTAAAGGGCTCAAAGCCATAGCTGAAGTGGTCTACTCATCAGCCACAGAAATGGTGGTTAAAGATTTGGCGAGCTATCCACGTGAGTACCCTTGGAATGTGAAATGTTTTTCTGCTAGACAGCCTGCGCTAGAGTGGGTGACTGCCCAGTAGGATAAGCCTTGATTTTTGGGTGTTAATTACTCTATGAGCCCCTACAATCAGAGTATGGGTACATTGATTCTACTTGCAAGCTCTATTGGTCTGTTTGTGATGCTGGTTATGTTATTTCAGTATATCGAACGTTGATACAGAGCAATAGAGAGCTTCTACTTCCAGACGTAGACTCTGGGGTGGTCTTGTGCGCTTGATCAGTTTCTCATTACTGTAAAATTTCACTAGGAATCCACTTCAGGTATGCTGTAAATCATGCGGATAGTTTGTTTCTCAGATACCCACGGGTATCACGAAAAAGTGGAGATTCCTGATGGAGATATTTTGATCCATGCGGGAGACTTCAGTAGGCGTGGCTCAACCTCAGAACAAGAGGCGTTTGACGTATATCTGGGAGGATTGCCCCATACCCACAAGATTGTGATTGCCGGTAACCATGACTGGTCGCTGGAGGATGTAGATGATCCAGAGAGCAGATTTCACAATGCCGCCTATCTGCAAGACAGCAGTATCACCATCGATGGGGTGAAGTTTTATGGGGCACCCTGGCAGCCAGAATTCTATAACTGGGCCTTCAACCTTCCAAGGGGAGAGCCGCTGCGAGAGAAGTGGTCACAGATCCCGAATGATACTGATGTGCTGATTACTCACGGGCCACCCCATGGCGTACTGGATAGAGTGAGTAGAGGAGAGCGGGTTGGCTGTGAGGACCTGCTGGAGGCCGTACAGCGTGTTCAACCTCAGCTCCATGTCTTTGGTCATATCCATGAGGATTATGGGCAGGTGGAGAGAGGAGGGACGGTATTCGTCAACCCTTCTACCTGTAATGCGGTGTATCGGCCAGTCAACCCGTGTGTGGTAGTTGATATTTGAATAGTGTCAAATGTGGATATTGTTTTTGATGAGATAGGTAACAGATTAAGTTTTGCTTCTGCGACTAGAAAACAGTAACTTATTAAAGAAGGTTAAGTTTTGCTGAAAACATATATCCTTTTTACAGAAAAACAATTGGTTACCTACTAAACCTGATTTGATTTATTGTGTGGTTTCGTAATGCGGCGTGATTCAAGGTGTAAACGGGCTTCTCCCCATAGCCTGTGGATAACCGTGTGGGCAACTCTATTGTGACAGCCTAATGACAGGAAATACTCGTGGGTTAAGCTGTATGCGTAAAAAATAGGCAGTGCTTCTGTGAGGGAATTCAGCAGTGCAGAATCTGCGTCAGTGGTACCCCTTTGAATGAAATTAGCAGGTGTGCACTCTTCTGTATCGATGTTCACCAGTTTTGGGGATAGCTCAAGCGGCTAACTTTTCAGCGTCATAAAGTGTTAGTGCTGTTTGAAGTAGTTGAATGACTCTTCAGCTGACATTGGGTGAATTCTTGAGTGGCATCCATAGTAGGCTGTGCTCTGCTCAATTTTAGCCTTCTCCAGTTCGCCCCTATACTGCTGGAGGTGCTCTTTCTCTAGGTCAGCATCAATCGAGACAGGAATCTCATCGCATACCTCCTTGCGGACTATTCTTGTGATTTGCTCACAGGAAGAGGTTTTCTTGCCGTCCTTCTCAACAGAGGTGCATTTCACGTCAGGCTGACTGATAAAAACAGTTCGGCATGAGGTATGAATCCGATAGCCTCGTTCTAATGCCTGCATAGTGTTATCGATCTTGGATTGCAGGTCAGACACTACATCTTTGTGTTGATTGACTAGGGTATCTCTATCGCAAACGAATTGGGCACGGGTATTGGCATCCATCCGCTGAAAGTCTTTCAGAGAAGTGCAGCCAGAGACCAAAAGGGCGGCTGATATGATAAAAGTTGATGAGATTCTCATAGGTATTGATACTGCCCTGATAGGAGCTGCAGTGCAACTGAAGGAATATGACAAAAGATTTCCGATGAACGCTGGTATGATTTCCGTCATGAACAAATCTGATCTCATTGAACGCCTCTACCTCAATAGTGAACTCTCTCAGGGGGATGCTGCGGCAGCGGTGAGCACTATCATCAACACCATGCAGGTTACTCTGGGGAACGGAGGGAGAGTTGAGATCCGTGGGTTTGGTGCCTTCTCACTGCATGAGCGCAAGGCACGTACAGGGCGCAATCCCAAGACTGGTGAAGCAGTTGAGATACCCACCTGTTACAAGGCTCACTTCAAGCCGGGGAAGGAGTTGCGGGAGCGGGTTGATAAAAGGTAAAGTCTACTCACTTCTATACATATAGTAGCCGCCTCCAGCATCTATTGACTGGATACTATTTAGGAATTCTGGTGTTCCTTCAATATGTGCAAGCCACCTGTTATTACGGCTGTCCCAAGTCCAAATAGACTCAATATTGTTTGCATTGATATAAGTTGGTAGATCACTAACTTGAATGGGAGCAGAGATTAAGTTCCATCCTGCATGAAGTGTTACTTGATCAGAAGTTAATACACCACTTATTGCTTTTGAAATCGGGTCGATTGTTGTTACATTGACCCAGTATCCTTGTAGTGGATTGAAAGAGGTTATGTCCTGTAATTGAGGAAGAACCCCAGCAATTGCTCCTTCCCAATTGCCTTGATCACTTAGAGTCCAGAGTGAGTCAATGTAGGATTCAGACAGTAATGAGGCTACAGTAATGGCATTGCCAAGCTCTGTTACAGGGGTTCCTACATAAGGGAGTGATAATAAATTCCAGCCATTGTGCAACGTATAGGTTATTTCGGTTTTAACAGGTCTTAGATACGCAGCTCCGTCATCAGCAATATAGCGTTGCCCCATCCCTTCAGGGGTGAAAATGCGTGTTGTATCAGTTAATGATATTGGACTGTCGGAGTTTTGCTCTATAGTTGTAGATTGAGCTATTAATGATAGCAGTGCTGGTGAGAGGATTGACTCTGCACCAGCCTCTCTAGACAGTGCAATTCTTGTAATTGATTCAATATTCTCAATGCCGGGGGGCAGAACACTAATTGTCGTGCTCCAGCCAGATGGCAGCCCCTGTATGTTCGACGCAATAGATATCTTGTTGCTATGTTTTAAATCTAGCCTCATTGCACCAATTGCTAGAGTTGGTGTTATATTGATTTCTAGTTTCCCTGTTTGATTAGAGCTTAGTGTGATATCGCTGATAGCTAATGAGGTTGGTAAGTCTACGGTGTTAGGGTCAGTGCCTAATGTGAACTCAGTCAAGTCATCCACACCATCTTGATCTGTATCAGTCCAATTAGTATTGTTCTTTCCTGCCACAGTGTATGATGAAAAGTGCTCCTGCTCCCACTTATCTGGCAGGCCATCTTGATCTGAATCAGATGAGTATTTACCGTCTGAAGGAAAAGCATCTTGTGTATCTGGTGTACGATCCCCGTCGGTGTCAGCATAAATCGTCCAGCTTACAGAAGTGCTATCTGATTGCTGAAATGAGTCTGTGACAGTTAGCTCTGCTTGATACTGCCCAGCCAAAGCCCCAGCAGCAATATTGACAATTGAGCTGTTACTGGAACTCAACGCTGAGGTAGACCCTGCAGGCTTATCAGTTAATGCCCAACGGTATGAGAGTGTTTTTCCTTCAGGATCGGAAGAAGAGCTAGCATCCAGTGTGAGGGTGTCAGTTTCTACAATGACAGTTGGTAGTGCTGAGATAGAAGCGATCGGAGGCTGGTTGTAGCTACTCTCTGCAATGTTAGTGCTTTTAAGTACCCAGACTTGGTTGTCATGCTCTGTCCAGCGCTTTACTCTGCCTAGTCCCTTTACCAGCCAGAAGACAGCACTTGTTGATGAGTTGATCGCTGTCCCTTCTATCGTTCCGGTTATTGTGAATTCAACCTTTACCTTAGCTGAGGAGAATGACCCAAGAACAGTATCTACTTGTTCAATACCGTATAACTCCGTACTTGAAGTGTAGCTAAGTGAGTAATTAGCGCTGTATGCAGGAAATGTATAAGTTGCAGTTCCTGAAAAATTGTTCTTTTGACCGGGTGACATTGTGGATGGCGCATAGGGAAGAGCTGGAGAAAAATCAACATGGTAGTCAAGGTTTCCATATCCGCTTACATATTCACTTAACCCACCTAGCCTATGGAGTTTTACTCCATCACTTGTAGTGAAATATTCTACTAATCCATCATCATCATGAAAGGGTAGAGTATCGACTCCATTGATAGGTATTAAGCTCGTCCCGATATAGCTTCGCTCAGTATTCCATGCCTGTTGTTCTTTGTTTAGTGTCCACTCATTCCCCGGATTGAAGGCAATCCAATCAGCAGTATTTACAGTGCCAGAAGCAAGCACATGGGTGTTAGTTATTAAAAGAAACGGGCTATGCACTTGACGCAAGTAACATCATTTTTTCACAGACGATGCCGACATGATGCTGGCAAAAACCCGGACATTACATGCTAATTTGCGTTAAGTGGATAGGCCGTTAAAAGAATAGTCAATAAAAGTAGTATCTTTTGCATGGTTGGTTTGCCTATCTAATAATGTTGAGCGCTACAGCCAACAAATATGATGCAAACAGGGAGAAATGCAAGCATATTTCATTATGTTACACGGGCTAGAAAAATCTAGCCCGTCAACACCCTAGGCCACCGATCATGCACAGCCCCTTCATGAGTGCAGCCATATGATGGGGGGAGCTACCTGTGCAGTGGCGTTGATGAGTATGATTGGCGAGATGCAATTCCTGCATTTCGCGCTCTGAGACTCAATATCCGCTTTTTGTGTTGACCACACATCCCTTCATCTAGTCACCCCAGCCTCAGCGAACCTCTTCCTCAAGGCAGGGGGGACAGACTCATCCAGCTTCAGCTTCTTCTCATCCAGTTTCAACAAGAGCAGCTCCAGTTCAGCCTTTGGCATTTCTCGATACCCTCCTTTATCAGAGGCAGCCTTCCACTGATGGTAAACAGTAGGCTTCTTCAGTGTCATTGTGGCTACTTCTCTGTCTGAGAGGTTGTATTCCTTTACTATTTGACGAAATTGCTCATTGGCTGGGAGATCCCAGAAACCTGTTTTAGCGCCATTCCACATGACAGCATGACGAGTCAGCCTATCTTCTGGGGCAACTCTCCAGACGGCGCAGTGATGGATCAGCTCTTTATCTCCCATCTTATAGCGTAATAACTCCAACGGTGCTGGGGGTATCTGGTCTCTCTTCCCGTTGGGACGTTGCCTAGATGCGGTCCATCCGTAAATGCTGCTTGATTGGCGGTAGGTCATCCTAGAAATGTCTTTGGCTGTCAGGTGGTATCTGTTTTTCAGTACCTCAAACCGTTGCTGGTTTGTCATGGCTTTGGGGTTCTTGCAGACCACCCTACCCGATGTCAGTTTGGTGTACTTGATTGAGTGGTTACCTCCATGGATGGAGACAGGAGCGGATACTAGCTGCTGGATAATGGCCTGCGGATTTCCCCTCAAAGCATCTGGGATCCCAGTGACCTCAACAATAGCTGGGAGTTGGTGGCGCATACTGGTTATACCAAACTCTATCTTCTCTGCAGCAGGGGGAAAGGCATCAGAGTGCAGGCGGCACTTGCCAACGGGGGTGCCAGAGGGCATTTCGCAGCCTATTTTCTCGTAATCATCGTCAAGGTCGATCAGTAGTTTCATGGTTGTTTCCTGTTAAATGGTATTGCGCATAGACAAAAATTAAGGTGTTTCAGAGGGGATACACAGCTCAACCCACCCCCCCCATAAAAACAAGAGTCACAGGTTGTCTTTGTGCGATAGTCTGTAAGGTGCTGATTTGATAGAATTGACGTTTCCTGTAAAAAGTTGGGCATAATTAATTAGGGTTACGAATAGACAAAACGGGGTGAATTAGAATTTTGCACAGTCACCCATACCTATCACCAAAACCTTATCGATAAATTAACAATCATAAGCTTAGCATTTGCTGTGGTGATTACGAAATGAGCTTATCCCATAATATTTTTATGGCAAATACTGGGAGTAATCCCATCTTCTAAACAATCAGCAGTCTATGCGGAAGTCTAATTTAGGCTTTAGCATTAGGGAGATATCACTCTTCATGGTTGTACTCTCCTCTACAGTATAAGGAAGGCTGTATTTGGGTGATTAAGTGGGAGAGCGATCCCATCATTTAATGAGCAGTTATTATTGACAGTTCTTGTGGTAATATAAGAAGCATGAACACTGTCACAAAAAAACGCACACTAGATGAGCTTTGTGCTCTAACTCAGCTCAACAAGAGAACAGTCCGGTTCTATATCCAGCAGGGGCTGGTAGATCGACCAATTGGTGAGAAGAGAGGGGCGTACTACAGTGAAACACATCTTGAGCAGCTGTTAACCATCCAGAAGTGGAAAGAGGCAGGACTCTCACTTGAGCGGATTAAAGAGTTACTCAAATTTGACCAAGGGGAACATGTCGTCCCTCCACTGAGACCAAAGCAGCCCGGTTCAGTAGAGGTATGGAGCCATATTCACATTCAGGATGGGTTGGAGATCAATATTCAGCCAGAGCGAGCCAACATGACTCCTGAGCAGCTTCGGTCATTCAGCCAGCAGGTCATGCAGCTTGCAGCTTGCAGAGCAATTCAGTGCAGATAACAAGGGAGAGTAAACCATGAGAGAAGAGATAGGGATGTACGGAGTTTACGGAGAAGCCATACCACTGCAGAAGGTGTTGGTGGGTGTTCAACTGCATGATCTGCTTTCTGAGGTCACTATCGAGCAGCACTACCACAATCGTGAGAATACCAATATTGAGGCGGTCTACACCTTTCCGTTGCCCCATAATGCACAGCTGATGGAGCTTAAACTGGATGTTGGGGAACGCTCACTGCGAGGTACGGTCTTTGAGAAGGGCGAGGCGGAAGAGCAGTATGAAGAGACTATCACTGATGGTGATACAGCCATACTGTTGCAAAAAAGAGAGGATGGGCTCTACACCATCAACTTGGGCAACTTGCAAGCGGGTGAGATTGCTGTCATCCGGTTCTGCTACGCCGAGCTGCATCAATGGCAAGGGGAGCAGTTAAGATTTTTACTACCAACGGTAATCGCTGAGCGTTACGGTGATCCCTCAACTGCTGGATTACAGCCGCATGAATATCCAAAGAGTGATGGAATGGTAGAGCATAGCTACCAGCTGTCATTAAGAATCTCAGGGCTATTGAGACAGGCACGGCTAGAGAGTCCAACCCATGCTATTCAGACCCTGGATGAGGGGGGTACTCTGCTCGTTCAGATTGCTGGTAATCAGGCTGCGATGGATCGCGACTTTGTGCTCAATTTATACCGCATTGCTCAGAACAGAGAGAGAGGCTCGCTGGTCAGTGGTGTTGACCCTTTTCAAGATAATACCCATGTATTGATGGCCTGTTTTCAGTCGCTGTCTGAATCAGCTGACAAACACCATCCAGTGAGCCTGAAAGTATTGGTTGATTGCTCAGGCTCAATGGCAGGTGACTCTATCGTGCAGACCCGAACTGCGATTGAGGAGATTTTAGGAAGACTGCAAGAGGGAGATGAGTTCAGCGTCACCTGCTTTGGTAGCCACATCAAACTCTTTAAGAGAGGAATGCTCAATGTCACTCCTCGGTCTATTGAGGCGGGCAGACATTTTGTTGAGAAGATAGATGCTGACCTAGGAGGGACCGAGCTTAGGAGCGCGTTGACTAGCACCTACGGTATTCAAGGGAGAGACAAGATAGCTTCAGATATTCTCCTCATTACCGATGGTGAAGTCTGGGAGAGCGATGAGATCTACCAAGAGGCGAGCGCTAGTGGCCATAGGATCTTCACTGTTGGTGTGGGAAGTGCCGTTTCAGAGTCATTTGTGCGGAAGATTGCACAGGTGAGTGGAGGTGCTGCAGAGCTTGTGACCCCCAATGAGCAGATGACTGCACATATTGTTCGCCATTTTGAGCGAATTAGAGCACCAGAGGCATCTATTGCAATTGACTGGGGGGTTGAAGTTATGGATCAGATGCCCAGTCAGATAGAACGTGTCTTTGCGGCTGATACAACCCATACATTTGCGACGACACATCAGTCGGTTCCAAATGAGATAGTAGTACATACCTCAGGAGATGAGGTGGGTGAGGGGGCCCTTCATATTACTGCTGATAAAAGCCCCTCTTCAATAACTGCAGATACATTGGCTAGGCTTGCAGCTTGGTACAAGCTCAAAGAGCTTGATGATCGTGAAGAGACCGTGGCACTGGCGCTGCAATATCAACTACTCACTGAGTATACAAGTATGTCTGTTGTGGATGTGCGTGAATCGGTAGATCAAGCCAATGATCTTCCAGAGGTACGCATGGTTACACAGATGCGAGCGGCAGGTTGGGGTGGAACAGGTACGGTCAAATTTTCACTCATGCTTAATGCTCCTCCAAAAATGAAGGCAGGTAACGGTAATTTAGATAGACCAAGCTTCCAACGTAATGAAAGAGGCTATATGAAAGAGAGCAGTGATGATTATTTGGATATCCCCACCTTTATGAGGACAGCAGAGGAAGAGCATTTTAGAAAAGAGACACCGATCCATCTTGCGAGTGAGCTAAATGGCTACTACCAGCTGTGGAGCATTGTTAACCGATTTACCTCATCATGGTTGGTAGAGCGTCTGGAGCGATTTGGTTTACCTAATGAGGTTTCCATGTGGCTGCGATCATTGGTAGTTGCTGGATATACTGAAAAACAGGTTGTAATCCACTTTCTCCATGCGTTTATTCATAGTGCGCTCAGTACAAGTGTAGAAAGAGCAGCGCAGCGTATCATCATCAAGAGATACAAGAGGTCAGATGTGGTGGATGATCTGCATCAGCAGATGGTGACTTATCTTGAAGGGATATCAGATAATGAATGGCCAAAGGTGTCTGAAGTGGAGTGCGCTTCCCTGTCATGAAGAGAGGGAAGAAAGGTTTACATCATGGAGACGATGCATCAATTGTCACTGTCATTAACGCAACCCAGCATAGACCATTCAGAATCACTGGATGACTTTACGTGGTGCTGGCAGACAGCGCAGGTTTGTAAAGCCCCTCAAGATAATCGGTTATGTCCTGGGCTCAGTCAGCAGGAATCTGTTGCGAGCCATACGGCCATTGATAGAGCAACATTGCAGAGGTACCGGCAACAAGCAAGATCCTCAATATATCCGCAAAGCTTTACAAGGCGCTTAACTGAATTATCTGAGTCCATCTCTGTCCCTGAAATGCTTGGTAGCCCTGAACAACGATGTGCTATTCAGGGTTCACTATGGGAACTTTGTAGCAAATTAGATGCTCGACTCCTTATCGAAGATTCGCTGCTGTCAGGTGAAAGTGATTCCAGCAGGTTTACTGTGATGGGAGTAGTGGGGTATGAAGTTAATCATTCAAAAAAGAGGATTAAAGGGTTCAGGCTGCACCAAGATGGATCTACATCTGGAAGCTATATTGTTGAGCTTGTAAGGCCCTTATCAACCAGTTATTGGATCTCTTGGCTGATAGAGGATATAGGGCTTTCGGATATTAATGTCCGTCTTGGTTCTTTCAAAGGGGAGACGGTATCTGAAGAGCGGGATCGGTGGTTGATTGATACCGCTCAGCAGCTGTTGGAGACCAGTCCGATGTATTGGTGGTTGCGGAACAGAGAAATACCTAGGCGGTTAGGGCTTGACCCTGAGTTAGTTCACATCGCATTGATGGCACGAGACGTTATTGGTGCGGGCGTTTTATCATCATCACATTTTAAAACGGTCTGGATTCTTGAAAAAGTTTTTCGCCAAGTTGAAGCAGAAAATCCTCAGCTACTACCTTTGCTAACTGCATACTCTATGGAGTATGGGCTGAAATCTGATAAAGACCCTGTGCAGCAGATTAAACACTATTTTCAAGATAATGGGATATCGAATGCTGGATGGCGGTATTTGGTTCGTCATGGAGCAAGGTTCACTCGCCTGATAAATAGTGTATCCAGATGCACAGGTGGGGTTATGCGGTACCTGGGGTTATTGAGGCTACTGGATCGGGCAGGGCTTCCCCCTCTACCTTCTTCCGCATTGATGCAAATGCTGGTGCGAGCCTCTGAAAAAGAGCTTGGGCAGGGAGTGGATTATGCAGGGGAGTGGTGGAAAGTGAGCCCAAAAATTATTGCTGTTATAGCGATGCATGCTGACAAGATCAGAGAGGATCAGGTTTATTCATCTTTTTTGAAGGATCTGAAAAGTGTACTTGTCTGGGTGAAAATGGAAACGCCATCACTGGATACCAATCAGCATCATGCGGGGTGGAAGTGGTTAAAGAGACAAACTGACCATTGGTATGAGATCAATCAAATAGTCCAAGATCAAGATGGTGCACGTTGGGAATCTGTACTACCAGCTCTATTGGTAGGTGAGTACATGATTGAGCCGCTCAGGACTGAAAGAGAGGTGATTATCGAGGCGCATGAAATGCGTAACTGCATGGCAAGCTATGTGGATGACTGTATCTCCAATGAGGTGAGATTTTTTTCTGTTCGCCTAGCAAGCACAAGAAAAAAAATAGCCAATATTGGTATCTGCCGTCTGAGTGAAAATGAATGGGAGTTGTTAGATGTGGCTGGTAAGGCTAACTCCAAAGCGAATGAGAAGCTTGAAATGCTTGCTCAGAAAATTGTTGATGAGCTGAATGGTGATATTTCGTTCGAGGAGTTTTGTGAGGCTGTATTATAGTGGACCCCAGATTCTGGACAGTAGTTTAAGCTCCTCCCAGCAATTCTGAGGAACAGGAAATGAGCGAGAAGAAGAAGCGTAATTCGTACACACCCGCCTTGAAAGCCAAGATAGGGCTAGAGGCCATCAATGGAACGAAAACGATCAATGAGATTGGTCAGGAGCAGAATGTACACCCTGGACAGGTAAGACAGTGGAAGCAGATGATTCAAGAGCAAGCTCAAAGCCTATTTGAGGGAAAGCGAGGCCCCAAGAGTGTTGTTGAGCACCAGCAGCCAGAAAAACTCTACAGTGAGATTGGCAAGTTGAAGATGGAGCTGGATTGGCTGAAAAAAAAGTCCGGGATCAACCTGCCATGAGACGCTTGTCATGGATAGAACGGAGCCAAGATATCTCTATCGTGCGTCAATGTGATTTGGCTGGCATAGCACGTTCAGCAGTCTATGCGCAGAACCAGCCTGTTGAGGAGAATGAGACAGAGCTGCTACTAAGCCGACTGATTGATGAGGAGTATACCCGTCACCCCTTCTACGGTAGCCGGAAGATGGTGATTTATCTAAAGGGGTTGGGTCATGAAGTTAATCGCAAGCGTGTACAGCGCCTGATGAGACTGTTGGGGCTAGCTGGAATGGCTCCAGGCCCCAATACCAGTCGCCCCCATCCAGAACATAAGATCTACCCCTACCTGTTGCGAGGTGTCTCTGTGATACGCCCCAATCAAGTGTGGAGTATCGACATTACCTATGTTCGGCTGGATCGTGGCTTTGCTTATCTGGTTGCAATCATCGACTGGTACAGCCGCAAAGTATTGAGTTGGCGACTGAGTAACAGCATGGAAACAGGCTTTTGTGTCGACAGCCTTGAAGAGTCTATACGGCGCTATGGTAAGCCAGAGATCTTCAATAGTGATCAGGGTTCGCAGTTTACCAGCAAGGTATTCACTGATGTACTCAAACGAGAGAATATCAAAATCAGTATGGATGGTCGAGGTCGGGCACTAGACAATATCTTTGTAGAGCGGCTTTGGCGTAGCGTCAAGTATGAAGATATCTACATCAAAGGGTATGCCAGCATGGGAGACCTTACGATCGGTTTGACAGAGTATTTTGCCTTCTATAATGGTGAGCGGCCTCATCAGTCACTCTCCTATCAGACCCCCAATCAGGTCTACAGGAGTAGAGAAGGAGGAGGAGCGATAATTGTGGACAAGTATCCCAAGAAGGACTCTGGCGTAGAGCAAAGCGATGAATCAGGGCAGCGCTGTGCAGCTGTATGTGAAATGGAATGTGGTGCTTAAATTACGGTAAAAACTGTCTTGACGAGATGGGGTCCACTTTACCTTTCTCCAGTGCCTCACGCGCTATATTAACTCCCGTCCTCCCCTGATTGGCTATCGATATAGAGAACTCCCCTAGTGATGCAGGGGGATTGGTGCCCTCTGGGGAGAGGAGTTTGTCCATACTGTTGAGTGGGGCTGATGCAGTCTCCCCCATAAAAATGGTTTGATAGGTATCCAGTACAGCGGGCTCATCATCAATCATCAATAGATGGTTTATGTTGCGCTGAGTCCCCTTTTGTTGGGGGTGATTTTGAGTGCTTATGTATGGTTTGTCGCTTTTTAGGTGTTGCTGAAGTATTGCATTGAGCTGGTTTTTATTAATCGGCTTCTCCAAAAAGCCTTCGGCCCCTGCAGCTATGAACTGTTCTCTATGTTCCTGCATCACATTGGCTGTCAGCGCAATGACAGGAACTTCACTACCTAATGCGCGGAGTGCCTGTGTTGCCTCCAACCCACCCATCACGGGCATCATCATATCCATAAAGACCAAGTCATAATGGTTGTTGATTACCAGATCTACAGCCTCTTGACCATTGTTGGCAATGGTAACGGTTGCCCCCATTGAGCGAAGAATCCGGCTTTCAAGCTGTTGTAGCTCGGGTGTATCTTCTGCAATTAATACTTCACCTCTATATTGTGCACTCTGCTGTTTAGCAACTTTTTTTACCGTATCAATGGGTAGATCGCTCTCCTTATAGGGGAGTTTTAAAATAAATTGAGAACCCTCCCCCTCTTGGCTGGTGACCTGAATCTCACCTTTCATCAACTCTGCCAGTGACCAAGAGATATGAAGCCCCAGACCAGTACCACCAAAACGTCGAGAGATTGTGCTATTCGCCTGTTCAAAGGGTTGAAAGAGACGATCCAGTGCCTCCTTATTCATCCCAATTCCTGTATCTTCCACTGAAAAGTAGAGCGATCTGTCTAGCCAGACGGTTAGTGTCACATGGCCTTGCTCTGTAAATTTAACGGCATTGCTCAGCAGGTTGATAAGAATCTGCCCAATCCGTTTTCCATCCCCCCACACTTTATGTGTGAGTTCAATCTGTTTAATGTTGAACTTCAGGCCGGAGTTGCGTGAGCGTGCCATGAAGATGCTTTCGATCTCATGCAGCAGCATGGCAAGATCAAATGGAGCGTAGTTGATCTCGAACTTACCAGCCTCAATTTTGGAGAGGTCCAAGATATCATTAACGAGTGAAAGTAGACTTTTTCCAGAAATTTCAATTGATTCTAGTAGCTGGCTCTGATCGTCATTCAGCTCACCCTCTGAGAGGATGTCACTATTGCCGATGATTGTGGTTAAGGGTGTGCGCAGCTCATGACTCATGGCGGCAAAGAATTTATCCTTCTCATTAACCAGCTTTTGCGCATATTCAAGTTCAGCGCGGGAGACGGAGCCCTCCAGTAAGCGATCATTGTTCCAGATACGCAGCAGTGAGCGTGTCATCTGGATCATCATCTCCTGACCAAATGGCTTGGTGACAAAGAACACCCCATAATTAAGGCTGCGATCAATCTGGTTGAGGTCATGATCACTGTATGCGGTAACAAAGACGATATAGATTCTGGGGTCGAGTTCTCGTAGTCTAATGGCGGTCTCTAACCCATCAATACCCGGAGGTATGCGAATATCAACAAAGGCGACGCTGAATGGATTACCTACTTCAAGGGCTTGCTTAACCAGCTTTACTGCGTCTAGGCCTTGATCTGTAGTAACCAGCTCAAAGCTCTCCTTTGTTGCCTCACTATCCGCATCGACCTTATCGTTATCATCATAACCAGATAACCCGCTGAGTTCGCTCAGGCCTTGATCGACCAGTAGGGAAAGTGCACTGCCTACACCAAGAGTATCCTCGTAAATCTCAAGGATGGCATGGTCATCATCGACAGCAAGGACTCGGCCCTTTTGGTTTGATTGTTGATGCTCACTCGGTTTCTGTTTTTCTGTACTCATAAGTTATCATGCCCCACATAGTACAACCTAAACTCAGATGGAAAAGCCTTGTTTGAGGCCCAGATTGAGCGCTCTATGAGCTGTGTGGAGATGAAATTTATTCTCTACTCTTGTTTTAGCTCAACGGGCATACCTGCCTTACGCCACTCAGGGAATCCCTCCTCTAAGCGGCGAGCTTCAAAGCCTTTCTCACGCAGTTTGACCACGGCATCGTAGGCGAGCATACAGTAGGGGCCGCGGCAGTAGGCGACTACTTCTTGTTCCGGTTTTAGCTCATCAATGCGCTCTTCCAGTTGGTCCATTGGAATGCCCAGTGCGCCTTTGATATGACCGGCGTCATATTCTGCTTCTGGACGTACATCCAGCACGGTTACCACACCATCACCAGCGCGCTCCATTAGCTCATGGATATGGATCGGTTCTAGGTCATCTTTAACCGTCAGATAGGTGTTTACCAAGCGCTCTACCTCGGCCAAGTGGCGCTCGGAGAGTTTACGCAGTGCAACCAGCAGATCGACCACTAGGTCATCAGAGAGGTTGTAATGGACATACTGCCCTACTTTGCGTGCGGTCACCAAGCCTGCGTTACGCAGTAGCTGAAGGTGCTGAGAGGTGTTGGCAACGGTTAACCCGGCTGCCTGTGAGAGTTGTTCTACAGTACGCTCACCTTGCGCAAGAATCTCTAGTAATTCAATGCGGTGTGCGTTACTGAATGCTTTTCCGGTACGAGCAAACTGCTCGAAGATCGATTTTTTGTAGTCTTTAACGGCCATAGACTATCAATAATCACATAATCTATTGAATGAGTCAAGCCTGTTAAAGAAGTTAATCAGGTGCTTATGCTGGTGTTTTTTTAGGGGGGTTGAGTTAATCAGAACCAAACCAGAAGCTCTCATCACGCTCTAGAAACTCTTCATAGGGGAGGTAGTGGGAGCCATCACAAGAGAAGTTGAGTGCCACAATACCGTTGATGGTGTTGAGTGATCCGGCGCGTAGGTAGATAGTCTCATCCATCTCGCGCAGCCAACGGAAGCGCTCCAGCACTTCACGCACTAACTCCTTCGGAACCATTGCCTCTTTGGGGTAGGTGCGTTGTGGATAGGCGAGACAGATGGAGGGGTTCAAAATCTCATCCAACACATGGATGCGGTAGCGGTAGGGGTCGTCATAGAGCCAAATGGTAGCTCGTGAGCTGGCAAAGTGAAGTTTGGCATGAAATACACCTCTCTCCACCACCAGTTCATCTACGGTTGCTAACACATCATCGATACGATCATCCATTGGGCTGATGGCCCGACTCTGCATAAACAGGGTACTGCGGATAAATGGATCTCCCTTTACCTGCATCCAGATACGGCGATCTTCCGTTGGTTGATCGAGCTCCGGTAGTTTGCCCAGCTCAAAATCTGCGCAGACAAATCCTTTTGCGCCTTCATTGGTACGGATCAACTGTACTGCTGTAATCAGGCTGCGGCGGGTGGTCTGGCTGATGTAGACATCAGAAAGGAAGAAGCCATCAGCAGGAACGACTTTGGAGATGTAGGGTCGCCCGGAGAGGTCCTGCCCAATACGGCTACTGTCCGCACGGAGGTCTTCAGAGAAGATGTTAGAGCTGAGCTGGATACCGTCCACATCGATGACATAGAGTAGGCGGCAGGCTGGCAGCTCATCGCAGTCACTCAAAGCGTGTTTGAGTACCTCATCCAATCGATCTGCAACTGATTGTTTGGATGTCTGGTGCTCACACCCCACCGCACACTGCTCCGCAAGACGGCCCATAAAGCCGCCCAAGTGCTCCTGCAGCAGCTTCTTTCTCGCCTGAATGGTCTCATCAAAGGTATTCATGCTCTATTCCATAGCCTCATATGATCAAGGTACTATACCTCAGCACCCCTCTATACAAGGAATGAATTTTTTATGAACCCCGATGAAGAGACGTTACGGTTAGATAAGTGGCTCTGGGCAGCCCGCTTCTTCAAAACCCGCCGCATTGCCACCGATGCGATCTCTGGAGGAAAGGTGCACCTGAATGGTGGACGTATTAAGCCTTCTCGCAGTGTGAGGCAGGGGGATCGTCTGGAGATACGGCGTGGGGATACGCTATTTGAGGTCTTTATAGAGAAGATTAGTAAGCAGCGTCGCCCTGCGAGTGAAGCCCAACAGCTCTATCGTGAGACGGAAGAGAGCCTGAAAAATCGACTGGCAGAGGTCGATCGAAAAAAACTTGAAGCCCATTCTCGCGCACAACGGGATCGTCGCCCCGACAAACGTCAGCGGCGCAAATTGGTGGATCTAAAAAATGCACAGTTGGGTTGATTGCTATATGGCGCGGCTGAGACGATTTCAATGTCCAGCCTTTACCTTTGAATTGCTGTTACAGTTTTCGTCCTAGCCGCTTCTCGATCTGCTCCTTCTCCCATGTGGTACCGAACAGATTGAAGACCTCAAATACATTGAGACCATGAGAGGCTACACCAATACCCCAGCCCATCACCGGCCACCAGGCCCACTGTAGTTGAGGGCTGCTCATCAGATCGATCACAAAGAAGGTCGGCACCATAATCAGATAGATGATCAGATGGGCGTAGAACGCCTTGATGTCACGTACCGATTCGATCACCTGACGCTCCTCTGTAGATAGCTCAATGCTGTTTTCCATCACCTCTTCTCCCTGTAGCTGTGAAACATCAATTTCAAATACAGCAGCGAGGGCGTTGAGTGTCTCAAGGCTGGCCTTCTGGCCGCGCTCGATACGCTGAATGGTTCGAATACTGAGTCCACTGAAGGTGGCTAACTGCTCCTGAGACCAGCCGCGTTGTAGTCGTAATTTTCGAACAATCATGCGTTCAACCCTTGTTGCTGTTCGATGGAAAGATAGTGGAGAAAGGAGAAGCGTACCACGACAGCAGGGTGACAGGGAGGCGACAGTTTTGTGTTATCAGTGGGTTATTTTTGGCTGGATGAGGGTAAAGGTGCCTTTTGCGCTATCAATCATATTCAGATATTTGGAGTGTTTCTGGTAGATTGAGCCGGAAACAGATCTGCTCTTCGGTGGGCTGGTAGCGCAGGTGACCACCGATCATCGTGGTGAGTCCAGTAATCAGATAAAGACCAAGGCCAGAACCGCTGTAGCGGTGCGCCTCAGGGCTACGGTAGTACTTCTCAAAAATCCGCTCCCTGTCGGGCCAACCGACTGCACCGGGGTGGTTGGCTATGGACAGCTCAACACCACCGGCCTCTTTGATATCCGATAGCGTGATCTCAATCGGCCTTTCAGGGTCACCATACTTGGCCGCATTGTCGATTAGGTTGGAGAGAATAATCCGCAACAGGGTGCAGTCTGAAAGGATCACTTTGGAGTGTTGTGCAGATAGTTGGACGGGGATCGTTGTATGGACAGCGGCAGTGATCTCATCGAGGATTTGATTCAGTGAACACTCGGCCTGTTTCAGTTGAACCACGCCGGACTCCATACGCCCTACCTCCTGACTGGTGATGATGATGCAGTCCATCTCATCAATCGATCGCTCCGCCTTCTGGATCAACGCAGGCGTTGGTCTCTTGCTGCCGAGTACCATGCGCACCACCGCCAACGGTGTTTTCAACTCATGCCCCAGCATCGCCAGGAATCGTGACTGCTCCTCATTTTTGTGTTGCTCCCATTGGGCCAATGCATACAGTTCCGTGGCCTGATCGAGCGCCTTGAAGTGTTTGCGTACGGTAATGGCACTCAACCCCACAATCATCATCCAGGCAATGAGGTAGCCAATGGTTTTGTTGTACCAGGGGGCCAGCAGTGCATCCTGGTCGGAGGTGACCATTACCATAAAGGGCAGTTCCGGCACCTTGGAAAAATAGATCAAGCGTGCCTTTCCATCGGCTGGGGTATGTTCCTCAAAATGTACTTTGTCAGCCCCTTGACTGAGCAGATCCTGAAAGATTGGATCAGGAATCTCCTTGCCAAGGCTCTTTTTCACGCTGGGTGTCTGTGCCAGTAGTCGTCCTTTGCGGTCGGTGATGGAGATGGTGTTCAATCTTCGGGGATGTACCCGATCCAGCCACTGCTGAAAGAAAGAGAGTTTGAGCACCGTGGAGGCATACCCGATAGAGTTGCCCTCCTGATCCCGAACCCTGCGTATATAGACGGTGGCAAACTGTTTCAGAGTGCCCCAGATCAGTTTCGAGATGTACTGCTCCCTCTCTGGAAAATCCCGCATCGCTGCACAGTACTCGCGGAAACTGACATCGAGTCCTACCTTGTTGCGGACGGCATGGGTAAGGATACACTGATGAGCGGTATATGCCATCTCACCGGCATGGGGCAGAGTGGCATATTGCTCTTTGAGGAATGCCTGAATCTCTTGGTGTCGAGTGGTGTTGGTATTGGCCAGATCAAAGTCGGATGCTTTTACCTTGGCGGCCAGTGTTCTGGTAGCATGGTCGACCTCCCGAAATGCGCCGGAGATCCACTCCGAGAGCAGAAAGGTAGTGGACTCGGATTGCCTCCTCTCTGTTTCAAGGAGCTGTTGCTGAGAGGAGTAGAGATCCCATACGGCAGCGATGGTAACAGCGATACAGAGCAGTGCTGCAGTGATCAGATAGAGCCACTTCTCGCGTTTGTGGCCCTTGGGTTCTGGTAAATTGTTGCTGTTTTCTCTGCTCATAATTATGGGTGATATGGGATACCTATCAATAGTTTCATAACTTCGCTCAGTTGAAACTCCCTCCCCAAAGCAGGGGGAGGGCCGGGGAGGGGGTTGAGGCTGCAAATACGTTCGTGACGATTAATACCGACTTTCAATAAATAAATACACGTAAGGTTACGTAATGTTTATGGGGTATGGGCACACTATAATTTTCGACATCAATATCCAACATCGCGCCACCAATTGCAATCATGAATAGCTCCCTGCACATCGTTATCGTCGAAGACCATGAATCGCTACGTGAAGTTACCGCAAACGTATTGAGTGAGGCAGGCTATCAGGTAACTGCGGTCGCCTATGCAGAAGATGTTGATCATCTGCTTAAGGGGCAGAAGGTAGATCTTTTTATTCTTGATCTCAATCTGCCGGGAGAGGATGGACTCAGTCTGGCCAGACGTATTCGCAAGGTACAGCCCCGTGTCGGGATTATCATGGCCACAGCACGTGGGTCGAAGGACGATATGGTCAATGGCTATGATAGTGGCGCTGATATCTATATGACCAAGCCGATTGCCCCGGAGGCCCTACTGGCAGCGATTGATGCGCTGGGGAGGCGAATGGGTCATGAGAAAAACGGTTCGTAACTATTCAGAGGTGTTAACGGAAAATAACCCTTGACAGGGTTTTTCAGTAAAAACGTGATTTTCACCCTACTCCCGCACCTCTTGCTTATACTGTTC
>Ga0209559_1000706_pt1 | contig 19233 bp, 20 predicted proteins | sample SaaInlV_110m_DNA_FD_184677 | JGI IMG/M metagenome (GOLD analysis project Ga0209559, IMG submission 184677) | Marine microbial communities from expanding oxygen minimum zones in the Saanich Inlet - Saanich Inlet SI074_LV_165m_DNA (SPAdes) (version 2) | ecosystem: Environmental > Aquatic > Marine...
TCTCTCTTAATTTACCAAGCCAAAAATGTTTTGCTAGCTTTACTCTAGAATTTGGTGATACTATTAATATTGAAGAATTTAAATCAAAACTATTTAATTGGGGATATTATTTTGTAGATATTGTTACGTCAAATGGTGAAGTATCTGTTCGTGGAGATATTATAGATATTTTACCACTTGATAGTGAAACTGGATTTAGAATATCATTATTTGATGATGAGATAGAATCTATTAGGGTATTTGATGTTGAAAATCAAAAATCTGAAAAGGAAGAGATAGAATCTATTTGTATCCATCCTGCATTTCTAGCACTTGATGAAAAAAATTATTTAAGTATAAGCGAAAAGATAGAAAGTAGTACAAGTGATGCATTTGTAAAAGATATACATTCTCTTGGATTTTGGTATTTAGATAGTTTATCTCAAAGTTATATCACAGATAATACATATATTACAGATACTGGAAAAAATCAAATTGAAGAATCATATATATTTGATGAATGTAGATATGATAGATCAAAAATAGAAAATATACCTAAGATAGAAAATAGTATTACTTGTAAAAATATTTTAGCATCTAACCCAAAAGAATTTATATCTTTTCATGATGATAAAAAAGTTACAATTATTTCAAATACTCAAGCAAATATAAAAGCAAATGGTTTTGAATTAGCTAATAAAAATATAAACTATTTATTAAAACCATATATTATAAATCTTTTAGACGATGATGAAGTGATTATCTCTTTAAATAAAGAATACAAGCATAAGAAAAAGAAGAAAATAAGATTAGTGCTTGACGAGCTTAAACCAGGTGATTTTGTAGTACATGATACTCATGGTATTGCAAAGTTTGAAGCTATTGAACCAGTTGTAGTAATGGGTGCAAAAAAAGATTTTGCAATACTTTTATATGCTGGGGATGATAAACTATTAGTTCCTGTTGAAAATATAGATGTAATTGATAGATATGTTGCTAATGGTGGAACTTCTGCTATTTTAGATAAGTTAGGAAAAGGTAGTTTTGCTAAACTAAAATCAAAAGTAAAAGAAAAATTATTTGCAATTGCTAGTGATATTATTAAAGTTGCAGCAGCTAGAGAATTAGTAGATGGTATTAAAATAGATACAGCAAGTCAAGAATTAGCACTATTCCAACATGATGCTGGATTTGAATATACAAAAGACCAAACACAATCAGTAAAAGAAATTTTTAAAGATATGTCTTCTGGTCGTGTAATGGATAGACTTCTTAGTGGTGATGTTGGATTTGGTAAAACTGAAGTTGCTATGAATGCAATTATGGCTACGGCTTTAAGTGGACATCAATCTCTTTTTGTTGCTCCAACTACACTTTTATCATCACAACATTATATATCATTGGTTGAACGATTTAAAAATAAAGGTTTTTCTATTGGAAAACTTGATGGTAAATCAACTGCAAAAGAAAAGTTAGAAGTAAAAAAAGGTCTAGAAGATGGTACCTATAATATAGTTGTAGGTACACATTCTTTATTAAATGTAACATGTAAGAATCTAGCATTAGTTATTATTGATGAAGAACATAAATTTGGTGTAAAACAGAAGGAAAAATTAAAAGAATTAGCAAATGATATTCATCTATTCTCTATGAGTGCTACTCCAATTCCAAGAACTTTAAATCTTGCAATGTCTAAGATTAAAGGTATGTCAAGACTTACAACTGCACCAAGGGAGAGACTAGGTGTAAGAACTTATGTAAAAGAATATGATGAAAAGAGTATTAAAGAGATAATTTTAAGAGAAAAGCGTAGAGGTGGACAGCTATTTTATGTTCATAATAATATAGCTTCAATTGATGCTAAAAAAGCTGATCTTTTAGAAATATTACCAAACCTTAAAATTGAAATAATTCATTCAAAAATTTCAGCAGTAAAATCTGAAAAAATATTAGATGGTTTTAATAATGGTGATTTTGACATTTTACTTGCTACTTCAATTGTAGAATCAGGACTTCATTTACCAAATGCAAATACTATTATAATTGATGGTGCTGATAGATTTGGAATTGCTGATTTACATCAGTTAAGGGGTAGGGTAGGTCGAAGCAATAAAGAAGGATTTTGTTATTTTGTAGTTGAAAATAAAAATAATATTACACAAGATGCAATGAGAAGACTTGTCGCACTTGAATCAAATTCATATCTTGGAAGTGGTCAAGCATTAGCTTATCAAGATCTTGAAATTCGTGGTGGTGGAAATATTATTGGAGAAGCTCAAAGTGGTCATATTAAGCAAATAGGGTATTCTTTATATTTAAAGATGCTAGAAGATGCATTAGCTACTCTATCAGGTGAAGCTGAAGAGAAAAAGACTCAAGTAGATGTTAAATTAGCAATATCTGCATATATCTCAAGTGAATTAATATCTGAAGATAGGGTACGATTAGAGCTTTATAGACGACTTAGTCAATGTGAAGATATTGAAGCTGTATACACCATAGAAGAAGAGATTGAAGATAGGTTTGGTAAGTTAGATATCAATACAAAACAATTTTTACAATTAATCATGATAAAAATAAAAGCTTTAAATAAGGGTATTAAGACTATTAGTAATTATGAACAAAATATCTCGTTTACATTTAATGATGATAAGAAAGAGATGGTTAAAAGTTCTAGTCGTGATGATGACGATATTATTATAGCTGTTATGAAGTTTTTAGGATAAGTCTATGAATCTAGTAGGATTTGATTATGAAAATAAAAAAGATAAAGAATTAACAAAGCTTTTTATAGAATCTAAAACAACAAAAAAGTATATACTTGGTATAAATAAACTTACAAAATCTGTATTAAAATATATAGATGTTGATGGAGTAATAGATGATTTTACAAGATTACAATCATCAAGAAAGAAAGGTATATTAAAAATAGAAGATGTACCAAAAGATTCTATTATTCTTTCTACTGCTTCTGGTAGTCCTATTGAGGTTAAAAAAGCTTTAGATTCTATGGGATATACAAACTTTAATTATCTTTCTTTTCTCAGATTTTCAAAATTAGATTTACCGCAGCCAATGTTTATGGGTGACTTTGAAGATGATTTTAAAGAAAATGAAAAAGAATATGAAAATATTTTTAATTTACTTAGCGATGAAAAGTCAAAAGAAATTTTTACTAGTGTATTAAATTTTAAAATGACATATGATTTAGAATTTATGAATAATTTTACAAATAATCATGATGGACAATATTTTGATCTTGAATATTTACCAAAAATTGATAAAGTTAGATTTGTAGATGGTGGTGGATATACTGGTGATACACTACCAAATATTATCAAAAACTATCCAGACTTTGAAAAGATATATCTAGTAGAACCAAATAGTTTACATATGAATATTGCAAAAAAGAATTTTGAAGATATTTCAAATATAGAATTTATTAATTGTGGATTAGGATTAAAAAAGATTTTAAGTACAAATGATAATTTAAAGATACATAATTGTGATCATAATTACCAAGCAAATAATATTGATTCAATTGATAATATAATTAATGAAAAAATTGATTTTATAAAGCTAGATATAGAAGGTGCTGAACAAGATGCTCTAATTGGTGCAAGTAAAACTATTGATAAATATCATCCTGTTTTGGCTATTTGTATATATCACAAGGCTGAAGATTGGTATAAAATACCTAAGATAGTACTAGATATTAGAGATGATTATAGTATCTATTTACGACACTATATGGAAGGTATTTTTGAAACTGTTATGTATTTTATTCCAAAAAAAGAAATAAACATAAAATAAATTAATTTTTATTGGTAAATTTATATATTTTTAGATAAAATGCATCCAATGAAAAATAATTTTATAATTATTATTTTATCCACATGAAATATGGTGTATTAACAAAAGAAGGATTATCAATGGCAACATTAGAAAACGGAACAGTAAAATGGTTCAATAGCGAAAAAGGTTTCGGATTTATCGAGCAAGAAAATGGTGGAAAAGATTTATTTGTACACTTTAGAAATGTAAACAATTCTGGAAACGGAAGAGTTGAATTAGCTGATGGTCAAAAGGTATCTTTTGAAATCGGTGAAGGTCAAAAAGGACCACAAGCAGAAAACGTTACAGCAATATAACTTTTTCTAGGTAGGTAGAATTTCTACTTACCTAACTTTTATTTTAAATACCCTCCCCAAAACTTACATTCTTTACCTATAATTTTTACAACTTTTATATCATCTAAATAGCTATTATTATATAATATACTATGAAATTTGAAAATAAAGAACTTATATTATTTGATCTAGACGGTACACTAATTGATAGTGCTCCAGATTTAGCATCTGCAGTAAATTATATGCTTAGGCAACTTAACCTTGATACTTTTGATGAAAATTTAATTAGATCTTGGGTAGGAAATGGTGCAGCTACACTTGTAAAAAGAGCATTATTAGGTAAAAGTGATATCTCTGACGATATTGACACAAAACTATTTGAAAATGCTTTAGATATTTTTCTTTCATTTTATAAAGATAATCTATGTGTAGATACTATTTTATATGATGGGGTAGAACAAACTTTAAAATCATTAAAATCTGATGGATATAAATTAGTGATAGTTACAAATAAACCATATGATTTTGTAAAACCAATTTTAAAAGGTTTAAATATATTAGATCACTTTGAATTATATTTAGGTGCAGATTCACTTGAAAAGAAAAAACCTGATCCAATGCCATTACTTTATGTAGCGAATAAATTTAATATAGATATTAATAAGTGTGTAATGGTCGGTGACTCTAAGAATGATATAATTGCAGCAAATAAAGCAAATATGCAAAGTATTGGTGTATCTTATGGATATAATTATGGTGAAGATATATTAACTTACAATCCTACACTAAAAGTTGATAGCTTTAGTGATATTCTAAAATCATTTAGGTCTTAAAATGGCAAAAATAGCAATTATTGGTGGTGGAGTAGCAGGTGCAACTTCTGCATTATACTTAGGACAATTGGGTTTAGACATAACATTATTTGAAAAAAAGGATAGTTTAGTATCTGGCCCTCCGTTTTGCCATCTTCATGCTGGTGGAAATCTTTATAGAGAGATACCAAATAGTGAATGTATTACATTGCTTCATCAATCTATTGATCTTCTTAAATTTTATCCCTATGCTGTTGATTTTAGACCTACAGTTATTGCAATACCTCTTGAAGATGAAGGTAATCCAGAAGATTTATTAGCTAGATTGAAAATATTACAAAAAGAATATCATGATTCAATTTTAAAAGATCCATCAAATAAAGTTTTAGGAAATAGTGATCAGTATTTTAAATTATTCTCCAAAGAAGAAGTTGAAATATTAAAAACAAAAGAGACTAAGGCATTACCAAAAACTCTTGATGATTGGATGATACCAGTTGCAAAAAATGTAAATCTCGAGACTATTAAATTTCCACTTGTTATTGTACAAGAATATGGACTTAATCTATTTGCATTGGCTTCAGGAGCTGCATTATCTTTAGATAGTATTCCAAATTCTAAACTATATACAAATACAAAAGTTATGGATATTATTAAAGATGATGAGAGTTATATTGTTCAATATAATAAAGATGGTAAGTCGTTAAAAGAAAGTTTTGATTATATTATTAATTCTGCTGGATTTAGATCTGGTAAAATTGATGATATGCTTAGTTTTAAAAGAGATAGACTTGTAGAATTTAAAGCTGCATATGTAACAAAATGGAATTCATGTAAAGATATTTGGCCTGAAGTTGTATTTCATGGTACTCGTGGTACACCACAAGGAATGGGACAATTTACACCATATCCTGATGGATATTTTCAGTTACATGGAATGACAAAAGATATTACACTTTTTGATAAAGGATTAGTTAAAAATAATAATCTAAGTTCACAACCACAATTAGATCAAAAGTTTATTGATAAAATTGATAAGCAATGGAATGAAGAAGATGTAATAAAAAGATCAAAACTTGCTATTAAACATCTTTGTAAATTTATACCAGGATTTTGTGGAAGTGAAGTTGCTTCAAAACCATTATTTGGTGCGCAACAAATACCAGGAACAAACAAAGAACTAAGAGCAGCAGATGTTTCTTTTGAAGGTGATAGATATGCTAGATGTGAAGTAGTTAAAGCTTCTTCTGTTCTTACAATGATAGATCAAATAGTATTAAAGCTTGTTGCTCTTCGATATTTAAATAAAGAAGATCTAGGTAAAAGAAAATTTAAAGATTTAGATATTAAATTAGAAGAAATAGAAAAATATTCAAGATCACTTAGTCAAAGTAGAGGATATCCTCAATCTTTAGGTAGTAGAAATATACCAAATTTACAGGATAATATATGATCGTTTCAAAACAAACAAAAGTATTCTTTTCAATAGCAGCCTTTATGATGGCTTTAGCAATTTCAATTGGTGCATTTGGTGCTCATGGATTAAAACCATATTTAGATGCATATGGTTTGGAGATATATACAAAAGCTACAAGTTATCAGTTTTACAATACATTAGGATTATTTGCTATTGCAGTTATATCTTTTATTTTTCCAAATGCTAAAAAGATAAAATTATCATATATTTTAGTATTTATTGGAATGATTATATTTTCTTTTTCTCTTTATACTTTAGCTCTTACAAAAATTATGTGGTTAGGAGCTATTACTCCTATTGGTGGAAGTTTAATGATAGTTGGATGGCTTCTTCTTTCATATAATATATATAAAGAAATTTAGATAAAATAAAAATAGTATGAATTTAGATCCACCTTTTTATTTATATATATTTCAAAATGCCACAGTTTTAGTTGTATTATCTATAACAATAATACTTGGTATTTACTTTTTAGATAAGTACTTTAATACTTAATATTATTGACCTCTATTATTTTCATAGCTTATGAAAAGAGGTACAAGTTTATCCATTAAACTTTTTCTGTTTTCTTCATCCATATTTTTAACTGAATTTTCAAATTTTTTTGTATTTTGAGGATTCATATTTTGTACGGAGCTTATACATCCACTAAATAAAATTCCAATAAAAAGTATAGTTATAAATAATTTCATCTTGATCCTTTTATAATATTACTTGTATAATTTATTTCTAAGTCTAATTACTTTTTTTGCATAAGCAATACCACGCCTTGAAGATCGTGTACCAGTATTATACATACTTAATGCACACATAATATTCCCACGACATACTTTTAGGTTATACCTATATATTCTTGTAGCAATATCAATATTTGTTTCACGGTCAAGTAAGTCTTCATTATCTAGTTTTAGTCTATTAAGGTGTTGTTTATTTATTTGACATATACCTACATCATAATTTAAAAGTAATGGGTCAAGTACAAAATCCATATATAAATTTGCTTTAAATGCAGATGTAAAATAATGAGGGCCTCTTTGAATATCAAATATAGATTCATTTACATTTACTACATTTACATTGAGACCACTTTCTTTTTTACATATTGCATGTAAGGTTTTATAATTTACATTATATTTTTCACCTTTTTCTATAAAAAGTTGTTGATGTGATTTTGTAGCACAACCAGTAAAGAAAATTATAAAAATAATTGGTAAAAGTATATAGTTCATAGTATTACTTTAATTGACCTGCTAAATATCCACTAGAAAATGACCATTGTAGATTAAATCCTCCACATGGTCCATCTATATCCATAACTTCACCACAAAAGTAAAGATTATCTACTATTTTGCTTTTCATAGTTTTTGGATCTATTTGTTTTAAACTTACTCCACCTCTTGTAATCATTGCCATTTTAAATCCATCATGTCCTATAATAGAAAGTGGCATAGCAATTAATAGTTTAATTATTTGATCCCTTTGAATACCTGATAGTTTATTAAATGTCTTCATGTTATCTATTCCAGCTTGCTTTGATATTTCAGCTGCTAAAGATATAGGAATAAATGTTTGAAGTAGCTCTAGGGTATTTAAATGGACTTGTTTAGATAGTTCTTCTTTAATACGAATTCTTATTTGTTCTTCATTTTTACCTTGAACTAAATTAATTAAAACAGGTACCTCATCATACTTTTCTAAAAGTGGAGTAATCTCTCTTGCAAAATCAAGTACCACAGGACCTCGTATACCTTTTTTTGTAAATATAAGATCACCTGTCGCTTTGTACTTTTTATATTTTGCTAAATTAATTTTGATAGTAGCTTTAGCTATTGTATCAGCAGTACAGTTTGCAGTCCAAGTTTCTTTTGAAAATAGTGGCATCATTGCAGGGCTTAGTGTAGTGACTTTATGTCCTGTATCTGTAGCAAATATGTGTCCATCACCATTTGCACCTAAAGTAGGGTAACCAAGACCACCAGTAGCTACTATGAAGTTATTAGCAGAGTAAGTGTCATTTTGTGTAGTAACATTTGTGATACTATTTTGATCTACCTTTAATGATTGGACAGCTTCATTACATTTTAAATCTATATTAAGACGAATAATCTCTTTTTCAAATGCTTCAAGTATAGAAGATGAACTATGTGAAGCTGGAAATATTCTAAATCCATCTTTACTAATAGTTTCAACATCAATAGAGCTTAAAAAACAAATAAGTGATTTACTATCAAATCCATACAATGCATCTCGTATAAACCTACCATCTTTCCCAAATCTAGACATAAATTCATCATTTGATAATGTATTTGTAATATTGCACTTACCTCCACCTGTAGCTTTTATTTTAGCTCCAATTTTAGGTAGTTTTTCTAATAATAATACTTTTTGCTTATCAGATGCAGCTTTAATTGCAGCTATAATACCAGCTGCTCCTGCACCAATAACTATAAGATCATACTTTGTTTGTGGCATTAGTTTAAATAATTCTCTTTTTTATCACTTAAATCAAGTTCTTGTCCAATCTCTTTATATCTATTGAAATAAAACTCTACAAATGATTTAATTGTTGGGTTTGTTGGTAAATAATATTTACCTTCTTTTCTTGCGTATATATTTAAAAACTCTAAAGCATCTTTCTTTTCTAGATAGTGAAGTGCTAAATTTTTATAAGTATTTATATACCACTGTTTTAATACATCTATTTTATATTGTGATCTATCAATTGTGAGACTATCATTTTCCCAAGTTAATACACCAGTTGTAAATAAACCATCAAGATGAATAAGACCTTCACAATAATATGGTTGAACTTCATCTACTTCCATCCATCCTATTAATCCTATAGCTCTTTTAATGCTATCCATAATTACATGTTCTTCAAGTTCTTGTTCATCATTATTTAGGAAAAATGCTACAAGACCACCCGAAGTTGCTTTGAACTCTTCTATATTCTTAAAATTAGCAGTTTTGTTCATAACAGTTTCTGTATCTTCATCACACCATAAAATATGTCCAAATTCATGTCCAATAGTTGTAATATCATATACATGGTGCCATGCAGCTTCTTCTTTAAATGTAAAGTTTCTATCTACAGTTAAAAACTCTTGACCTAAAAACTCTTGTGAAAGCTTTAAAAATGGCTTTGCTCTTTGTCCTTGAAGTATTTCATCGCTAAAGGCAAATATCTTTTTCCCTTCCTCTTTTGATACAATCTCATCATTTGGTACTACTTGTGCTGAGAATAGTCCATTAAATTCAGCTCCAAAAAATAGTGCAGGGCGACCAAGGTATAGTTGAACCTTATCCATACTTTTCATTGAGAAGTCAAATATATCTTTATGTGCATCATTTGTATCAAGTTCTTCAAATATATTTGTAGCCATAGCTTTTACTATACTATCTCTTTTATTGTCTTCTTGTGCTTGTGGATTTGATAATCTAATATCCCATTCTAAAGCTACAGCTTTTCTAAAATGATCTTCATAATATTCTAAAGGATGTCCTATTTGAATAGGTGTTGTAAGTTTCATCCATGCTCTATCAACTTCTGCCCAATAATGAACTAGCTTTTCACATCTTCTTTCACTATATGCTACTATTAGAGCTTGTAAATACTGTATATGTTCCCACTTTTGATTATACACTTCATCTTCTAAGTCCATTAATCTATCTACAAAAATTTCAAGTATATTAATTACAGAGTTTACATCATCTTTGAATACCTCTACATATGGTGCAGATTTTAGATTATTTTTATCATTAATCATTAGTGCTGAATAACATCTATCAGCAGTAATACCACCATGTCCTAAATCAAATAGCTTTTCATCTTCTAAGAACTTCATAACTTTTGAATCATCGCCATCAAATTGTGCTAAAAGAGTTTTATTTATGTCATTAATTATATGTGCAGTCCATGATGTTTGCCATTTTGACATATTGATACCAACTTCATACACACCTCTAAATACAGCTTGGTAAAATGGTGTAAGAAGATTGTTTTCTTCTATATATTCTACAGTTTGTTTATGTAGATCAATCCAATAGTCTTTTGCAAATTGATATGCTATTTCTTGTGCTTCTATGATTTGCTTATCATTAAAGTTTTCTTTTTTAAGTATCTGAACTAAGCTATCATCTCTTAGACTAACTATTCTAGTAATTAATGCCAATCTAGTTTCATCTGTGATGTTTTTTAAATTTAGATTTTTAGCTAATTCATCCACTATTGTTAGCTTATCTATCTCATTATTTTCTAAATAGCTATATAGCTTATTAATCTCATCTTTTCTATTACTTATAAAATTATATATCGTTTGTATATCATTTAAAAATTGTTCTTTAGTCAAAATATTGCCTTAGGTTAATTAATTATTTGATACTATATTATCTAATAAATATTAAGGGTTTGATAATGGCATTAACTGAAATGTTTGAACTACAAAAAAGATTAAATGATGAGACAAATGGTCTAAATTGGGAGCTTGGAACTACTAAGCTTGGTAAAGAGATCAATTGGCTTAGATGTATTCATATGGAAGTAGCAGAGCTTATAGACTCTACACCATGGAAACATTGGAAAAATATTGGTGCTGATTGTGATATGCAAAATCTTCAAATAGAACTTGTAGATATTTGGCATTTTGTTATGAGCTTTGTACTTCAAGAAAAAAATGTACCAAAATCTATAGCACTTGTGGGAGCTAGCTGTAATTATGATATTGCTAAAGATATTGATTATAAACAAATAATTACTGAAAGTGAAAAGCTTTCATATATAGCACTTACATTACAAGTAAATAATATCACTACAGATGAAGCTATTAAACAACTTATAAATCAATTTTTTAGTTGTTGTAGAGCATCAGGTCTGACATATGAATGGCTAAATAAACTTTATATTGGTAAAAATTGTTTAAATAAATTTAGACAGGACCATGGATATAAAGAGGGTACATATATTAAAATATGGAACGGAGAAGAAGACAATGTATGTATGGTAAGCTTAGTTGATGCTATGGATACAGTTAGTTTTGATGATCTTTATTCTGGATTAGAAGAAGTTTATAACAAACTTTAATAAATGAATAATAAACAAATACTTCCATCTCCTTGCTTTGTGTGTGAGGAGAGCTTATTAGAAGCCAATCTACAGCTTCTAGAGCATATTCAAAATGAAACTGGTGTCAAAATACTATTAGCACTTAAAGGTTTTGCTATGCATAGTACTTTTGATATATGTAAAAAATATTTAAAAGGATGTTGTGCTAGTGGACTTAATGAAGCTATACTTGCATATGAAGAATTTGGTTCTGAAGTACATACATATTCCCCAGCATTTAAAGATAATGAATTTGACAAAATAGCTCAAATATCTAATCATATTGTGTTTAATTCTCATGCTCAATATGATACTTTTAAAGATAGATTATTATCTAATAATAGTGTAGGTCTTAGAATAAATCCTCAATTTTCATCTGTAGAAGTAGACCTATACAATCCTTGTGGTATTAATAGTAGGTTGGGTATTGTAAAAAATAACTTTAAAGCTTATTCTATAGATAATATAGATGGTTTACATTTTCATGCTTTATGCGAACAAAATGTAGATGCTTTAGAGGGGGTTTTAAATAAATTTATACAAAACTTTGGAGAATATTTTAAAGATTTAAAGTGGGTAAACTTTGGTGGTGGTCATCATATTACTAGAGCTGATTATGATGTAAAAAGATTAATAGAAGTACTTAAAGACTTTAAAGAAAAATACCCACATCTTGATGTATATATGGAACCAGGTGAAGCAATAGGTTGGCAAACTGGATATCTTGAATCAACAGTACTTGATATAGTAGAAAATGATATGCAAATAGCTATATTAGATACAAGTGCAGAAGCACATATGCCTGATACTCTTGCTATGCCATATAAAGCTGATATAAGAGATGCTAGTAGTGATCCAAAGGAAAAACAATATATGTATAGACTTGCAGGTAATACATGTCTTGCAGGGGATATTATTGGTGATTATTCATTTGATAAGTCATTAGAAATTGGAGATAAGATTATATTAGAAGATATGATTCACTATACAATGGTAAAAACAACTACATTTAACGGTATAAATTTACCATCTATAGCCATCAAGAGAAAAGATGGAACTATGAATCTTATTAAAGACTTTGGATATGAAGACTATAAAATGAGGCTTTCGTAGTCTTATTTATTTTATATTATTCATAAATGAAAATATAAAATGCTCAACCTTTGGTAGTATCACAGTACCATGACCTTCACCTGAGATAATAAGAGAAGTACCTAAAATAGATTTAATAGTATATTCCATAGTTATCTTATTAGCATTTAGAGGATCATTTTTGGAAGCTATAAAAATAGTTTTAGTCATAGACCCAGCTAAAGCCATATCTATATCTTCACTTAACTTTTCTAATTTTCCAGCTGAAATAGCTACAAGTCCTTTGGCTTCGTATTCATTTAGTATAGGTATCATAGTTCCAGCTCCTAAAGATGAACCAAATAAATATAGGTTTTCAATATCTAAAGATTCATCTTCACTGATATGCTCAAGCCAAGCAGTTAAATCTAAAGGTATATTTTCAAAAGATATTTTTTTATCACTTTGAATTAATGCTTCTTTAATATGCTCAAAACTTGAAGCTATAACAACTTTATTTTCTTTATCATTTTGTAAAATTGATTTACCATGACCTCTTAAATCTATACTTAATGTAGCATAACCTTTAGCATTAAACTTTTTGGCTAAATCATTCCATATAGTATGATCTGAACCAAATTGATGAGCAAATAGTATAATAGGGCTAGATTGTTTTGTAGTGGTTGGTTTATTTAGCCACCCATGTAATATAAATCCATCGTCAGATTTTATAGTTAATTCATTAGCAAATAAAGCAGATGTAAGTAATAAGCTTAAAAATAATTTTTTCATAATATGCTCCTATTTAATAATATTATAATAAAAGTATAAAATGAATGTAAAATTCTTTAGGCTTCCTTTTCATCTTTATCGTAAGTAGAATATAGAGTAAGTGCAGTAAATACTAATCCACCAGCTAAGTTTCCTAGTATAGTTGGGATTTCATTCCATAGTAAATAATCAGAAATAGTAAAATTACCACCCATTATCATAGAGAATGGAAATAAAAACATATTTACAATGGAATGTTCAAACCCCATAAAAAAGAATAGCATAATAGGCATCCACATTACAGTGATTTTACCTACAGCACTTGTAGCAATTACAGAGCCAACAATACCTATAGATACCATCCAGCCACATAACATACCTCTTAAAAAGATAGTAATCCATCCAGCAATTCCATATTCTGAATATCCTATAGTTCTAGCTTCACCAATAAGTGCAATTTTATTTCCTACAATACCTGGGTCTGTTTGATATCCATATGTAAAGATAAACGATATTACGATAGCTATTGTTAATGAACCTAGTAAATTTCCTAAAAATACTAAACTCCAATTTTTACTAAGGCTATTAAGAGTAACTCCCTTTCTCCCGTCCATAAGTGCAAGAGGTATCAAGACAAATACACCAGTAAGTAGATCAAATCCCATTAAGTATAATAGTATAAAGCCTATAGGGAAAAAACTAGCACCTAACAATGCTGAACCTGTCGTGATGCTAATAGTAATTGCAAAAACTGCAGCTAAAGCTAAAATAGCACCAGCCATGTATGATTTTATAAGTGTATTTTTTGATGACATAAAAACCTTGGATTGCCCAGCATCTATCATTTTTGTGGTAAAATCTCTTGGTTTATTATATGCCATAAATAACTCCTACTTTTAATTATTATTATATATTATTAATAATAAATAAATGATTTATTTTTTAAAGCTTTTAACATAAACTTAAATATAATATTAAAACTAGAAAAGGAAAAAATAGATTTGATTCAAAAGAAACCATTAAATGAAAAAGCTTTACGACTTCGATATATTAGAGCTTTAGAAAAGTTTGCTAAAAGAGCTATTAACTTACTAAAAGCACCAGAAGAAGATTTTCACTTTGAAAAATTCAAAAAGAAGATGGATGAGAACTTTAAAGATGTTGAAAAAGTAGAAGTGGTTAGGCTTGACAATGGTTATATGTCTAAGCTTGAAGAATATGTAAATCTAATTTTAAGAACAATTACTAATCACTCAAAAGACTTTGAAGATGAAAAATCTCTACTTTTGAAAGAAGCAAATCTTTTACATAAAGAGAAAAATAAAAATATCTATAAAAAAGACAAGCACTCCAAACACAAATTTAATGATGGATATTAATTAAAATCTTTCATTAATATTTTCTCTTCTTCTTCTGAAAGATAACGCCAATTAGCTAGCTCAATATCAAGTTTAAAACTACCAATACTAACTCTATTTAAGCTCAATACCTTTAATGGTGTTCCAAACTTTTGGTCTTTTAGTGCTCCAAAAAGTCGGCGAATATGCCTATTTTTACCCTCATTAATTATTATTTTTAATTTTGTTTTTGCACCACCCGTACCTATTTTCTCTACGACAAGAGCTTTAAGTAGACCATGTTTACTTTCTACTCCCTTTTTAGCTTGAGCAATATGCTCATTAGTCACATGACCTCTAACCCAAATTTCATATACTTTAACACAATTTCCTGGTTTTGTTAATGCGTTACCGATTTTACCGTTGGTTGTAAAGAGTAAAAGCCCTTTAGATTCTAGATCAAGACGTCCTATAGGCATCCACTGGTCATTAAAAACCCAATCAGGTAAAAGGTCATAAACTGTTTTTCTACCTCGTTCGTCAGATCGTGTGACTACATAACCTTTAGGTTTATTAAGTGCTAATAGATTTTTGGAATTATTTGTTGAATTATTCATGCGTACATGATATATCAAATAGTCTTAAAGCCTTTATATAAATTTTATTAAATCTAAATTCAAGTCACAAGTGCAACATTTTTAAAAGTTAGGATAAAAGGCTAATTGTCATACAATTAGTAAAAATTCCGACTAAAGAATGGAGTACTAATGAAAAAATATAAATTTGGAGTTTTTTTAAATCCTTCATCTAACGTCTGACTTGAGGGACGAGGTAAGCTAATGGCTTGATTATTCGCTTTTTTTATTTCACTTTATGCGAAACTTTAAAGCTTAAATAACCGCAAGTATTACCTCGTTCCTCTCCTAGGTTTTGTTATAGTCCTTATACTCTACCAAATATAAATCTTAATAATAATATTTTTTCTTTAGATTTTAATTTTAAAATTTCTTCATATAATTTTATTGTAATTTTACTAGCTATTTTCTTATTAACATTTGGTGAACTCATTTTATCTAATACTAATACATCTTTCCCAATTTTTTTGTATAAATCTAAATAAAGTTTAGTCATAATTTCTTCAATTTCTTTTTCTTTTGGTATTTTTTGAGGTTGACTTGCTCCTGTTTTAATTACCTCATTCATAGAATTTAGTTCTCTTTTTAACAATTCTTTTGTGAAATATTTATTTGGATTAAAGTTATTTAATTTTCCCATAGAAAAATTGTAGCATACTATTGGGTCTTGTTCATATAATGTCTTCATTTCATCAATCATCAATTTAGTTGTGTTTAATAATGCTTTATTTGAAGAATATGGCAAATATTTAAGATACAGTGATTGTGCTATTTTTCTTGTTTTTGAAAACATTTTTATTCTATTCTCACCATCTTTTACAGAACTATTAATTATGTTAACAATTTTAGCAAATTGTTTAGGTTCATAAATTTTTATAGTTTGATATAATGGAATTTTTAATAATGAACTTTCAAGTTTTTTTATATCTTGCCAAAAATATAAATCAGTAACAGCAAATTTAGAACCATCTACAACTTTGGTTATTACATTAGCTTGTAGTAATTCAAAATGTGAAGGCTTCCACAAGTCATTGTTTGGTGTAGAAAAAGCTTTTTTAATAAAATCTTTTTTAGTACCTTGGTTAATATAAAATTGTTCTTGCTTAGCTATTTCACTATTTAGATCCGAAGCATCCATTCCTGGAAAACTAGGCTGATGAAAACCTAAATCAGCATTTTTATTGATAAAACGATATTTACCTGCAATGAAAATATCTATACAAGCACTATAACATCCTGTTGATGTATAAGTAGTAATATTTTTATTTTTTACAATTCTTGATAGTTTTTTTGCTTCTGAAATACGTCCACCAATACTATTTAAATGTAAAATCTTAATATTAGGATATTTTTTGAAATATCTTTCTACTTCATTTGTTAAGCCAAATTTTATACCACCTGATATTTCTAACTCTTTACCTTTATTTAAAATTCTTATTTCATATTGAGGTAAACTATCTTTATTTAAAGCAATTTTTGAAAACTCTATTATCTGTGGTATACCTGAATTAATATATAATATTATTGATTGTATCCATCCTAATACAACTAATATTTTTACAATGGTTGCCCAAAAGGTATTATTATATTTTTTTATATGATTATTCGCAGACCTCCATAATCCAATTAAAATCCAAGGAGTAATTATTAATATAGAAATCCATAAAATAACCATGAAAAATGCAGGTATTGTTGGATTATTTGTAAAATTTATATTTTTAGTAATTAATAATATTATAAGTGCAAAAATAGCATTAAATAAAACATTATTAATCCAATAACTTTTAGCTAAGGATAATTGACCCAGCCAATGTTTTTTAAAATATGAGCTATTTTGTTCTTCTGAATTTAAAACAATATTTTCTTTGTATGTTATCTTATTGCTTTCCGCTTTTAAAACATTAGATTTAAAATATTTATTTTTTGTACCACATCTAGTACAAAATTTATAATTTTGTTTTAATTCATTGCCACATTTAGTACAATACACTATTTAATCTTTTTGATGTCCACATTTAGCACAAAATTTATCATCAATATCTATTTCATTACCACATTCAGAACAATATACAATATCAGTATTTAATTTATTGTCTTTAACTAATACTTTTTTTTCTGTTGTTTGTCGTGTATCATTTATATTTAAAGTTGGATTGACTTTTGGATGATTCCATCTATTTTTTAAATAAATACCGTTTATTATCCATAAAAGTGGATTTAAACTTAATACTGTAGCAATTAAAAATGCATATTTATTATATTTTAAAACAAATATCATTAATGCAGTATTTATAACTATTAAAACAATCGCTAATTCAGTTAATCCTTTTAATGTTCCAAATGTGTATAGATTTCCTATTGTTAATCCCAACCATGCCCATATTGTCCACCATTGAAAACCTATAGTGTTTTCATCTTTAAATTTTTCTTCTTTTATTTTTGCATTTTCTTTAATTTCATTAGTTATACAATTCTTACAGTAGCCATCTGTCATTTCTAAAGCACTAAAAACTTCTCCACATTCTTTACACATTCCCATTTTTTATCCTTATTTATTTTAATTCTAGTCATAAAATAGTGAAACTAGACTATAACGGTCGTGCTGAGCGACACTCTGGAAACGGTGGGTTTGAACTTTAGTTCAAAATCACAGTTGAGTGAGTGGAGAGAGTGTTTGCTCCTGCAACTTGTTATCTGACACCTGCGGAGCAGGAGAAAGATGACAAGAACTTGCTCAGCACGACCGTTATCCCTGCACCGCTAGGTGCAGGGATAACGCCTGACTTGAGGAACGATGTGGGTATCACGGCTTGATAATTTTAGTTTTCAAGTATCTTTATGCGACACTTAAAAGCTTGAAATTTCCGTCTGTACACTCGTTTCTCTCCAAGGTTTTGTTAGATGTTGCACTACTATAAAATTAATATCTTCTTCCATCATCCGTTTCCAAGGCATAACCATCAGTTGTAAATGAATCTCCATTATAATTAAATTCTTCTCTTTTGATTGCATCTTCACTACTTGTATCGTTACCAACTTTTGGTTTTGAACAAGTCATTTCTTTTGCTAAATTAAGAATTTTATTTTCAATTGTATTAATTGTTTTTAGATTCTCAATTTCATTAATAAAACTATTTAATGTTGTTATATTCGCTAACATTACTTCTATTGATTTTGTAACATATACTTTATTATATTTTTCAATGATATCAGTAAATTCATCACTACTATTATTAATTAAATCTCTAATTATCATTTTTTACTCCACATTATTTTTAATCCATTCCATAATCATTTGACTAATCTCACTTGCATTTTTTGTTGCAGCAGCACCTGGATTATGCTGTGAGAATGTTACTACATCTTCTTCTAATTTATTATCAAAGATTGTAATTTCAAAATTATAATCTGCTCCCATTGAATTTAACATTCCAACTGTCCATACTTCATAACTTAATAAATACCTTGCATTATATTTATATTTTTTATCAATATTAACATTACCATTATTGATACCTCTTGTATTGTAATATCCACGTTGTGTAGTAACTTTCCAACCTCTTTTTCTAAAATCTTTTCTTAAAATTGCTGTTAAATGTCCTCTCCCTGTAATAATAATTGATTTTTCATTTTTATCAATTTTACTAACTGAAATAATTTTTGGTGAACACCCACTGAAACTGAAAATAATTGCTAAGGCAATAATTATTTTTAATATACTCTTTGTCATTTATGACCTCCATAAAATTTTTGTGCTATGTGAATAGTCACATTTAAAACTTCTAGGAAATCTTTCATCTAACTATTTATTGTAGGTACATTATATATCAAATACCATGAAAATAAGTTAATAGTATAGCATTTAAAATGTACACTATTAAAAATACCATAAAGCCCATGAATTAAGTATTTAGATGAAA
>Ga0209559_1000728_pt1 | contig 18735 bp, 15 predicted proteins | sample SaaInlV_110m_DNA_FD_184677 | JGI IMG/M metagenome (GOLD analysis project Ga0209559, IMG submission 184677) | Marine microbial communities from expanding oxygen minimum zones in the Saanich Inlet - Saanich Inlet SI074_LV_165m_DNA (SPAdes) (version 2) | ecosystem: Environmental > Aquatic > Marine...
GCCTGTCACGTGATGGCATGTTGCATATGATGTTTAAACTGGGTCAATGTGCTGAAGATAAGTGGAGAAAATTAAGAGGCTTTGGTTTCCTGGGACAGGTCATCAAAGGTGTTCAATTTAAAGATGGGATAGAGGTCATTTCAGATAAGCAGGTCGCCGCTTGATTTGATGCCTAAACACCAGATTTGACAATAACTCATCGTGGAATTCAGAGGATATCTTATCAAAGTCGGAGTATTGCAAGACTGGACGCTGAACTAATCTACATAATTGATGCTGTCTAGACTAGCAGTCTGGTGTGAGAGTGTTATAAATTTCATAAGCTTCATCAAAATGATACAGCGCGGTCCTTACCGTCCAACTTTGCTTCATCCCTACGTTTATCTACCAGTTCAACCAGGTCATGCCAGTCCTCAATGTGATCTGTCATACGTTCTGCCGCCCCGATACTAGCGGTTACTGATTCACCATCAGGAAGAGAGCTTATACCCTTTCTGTGAATTCGGTCCAGAGTAACTTTGACCCCTTTGCTATCTGTATTTGGTAGTACCAATAGAAATACCTTCTCTCCCCATCTGACCAGCCTGTCGTTATGGCGTAAACCTCCCTGCAACATTCTGGAAGCCTCAAGTAGTACATGTTCATAGGCAGAATAATCATGTTTGGCAATAACTGATTCCATGTTATCCAGGTCTATTAGTGCAATTGCGAAATTATCGTTGTGCATTAAAGCCATCTGAAATTCACGTATCAATAAATCAGTACCTGAGCGGCGTGACAGTGCTCCAGTTAATGGATCAAATGAGGTACGACTGACCATCGAAATCATGTACTGGAGCTGAATAGTTGCAGAGAAAAGTGCCAGCCCAACCAGCATGAGTAATAACCAGATAGAAGGGAACAGTTCTATCAATGTTGCTGTATCAAATATAATCCAGCCTCCAATAGAGATTATCGAGAGTGGAATACTAAAAGTCAGAGCTTCATAAACTGTCAACGGAAAAATCCCGATTCCAAAAACTGACATATAGGGTAATAAAGCATATAGATGAATCAGTGTCAGACTATTGCCCTCCAGTCCATGACCTCCCAGAAAGTAAACGATGCTTAAAAATGTTACTGGGAGATTGAGTAAAAAAAATCCAAGAGTGATCCTGCACGAGGAAAGAGAGCTTGTTATTTTTCGTGGCCAGGCCTGGTAGATAAAAAATGTGGTAGAAACAGCGCGGATAATGACGACAGAATCAAACATTTCCAGAGGAAAAATTAGGTAATCAATAATCAGCCAGAGTGGCATCAACACGGCAAAAAGAGCTGAAAAAAAACGCACCCGCTCAATGATCAGAATAGAGCGATGTTCATTAATATACTGAGGGTGTCTTAGTGTGGAGAACAAATCAGAGAACTGTTCTGGAGTATAAACTCGATAACCTGAGCCCAGATGTTGTAAAAGCAAATCCAGCTGTTTCATGAAAATGGCCTTTAGAAATGAGACAGATAGCTATTTAAGCACACCTGGTTTATATATGCATAATGCAGTTTTTTAACTGACACTGTTGAATTGCATCAAAACTGACCTGGTAACCCAATAGCCCGTGGACTAATAGTAAACCGGTCCATGTCCCAAATGGATGCAAATAATTGATTTAATGGGGAAATAGTGGCTCTATTTCGTTGTAATTCTCTCAAAAGTTGGTTGCTCAAACTGACCGTAATCAATGTCCCTTTCTTCCCAGGAAATTTGTTGTGTCTCCTTTCTTTCTTTTATGGTTTTGGCAAATACAGAAAAATGAACTGACTCCATCAAGTTTTGCATTTCTTTATTTGTGGCTATTTCCATAAAAACACCAGCATGTATAAATCCAGTTAAACGCTGCCGTTCAACATCAGGGGGCTTGTAACCATCTTTGGATGCTCTGAATAAATTGTGCAAGCGCCTTTCCACTTCCTGTATGAATTTTTCTGAATTATCCATTCTTGAATCCTGTTTTCATGTTTATGCTTACTTAATTATTACGTCATTGAGTATCAATCGGCCACAAATTGATTTGACCTTCTCTCTTCACCAATAGTTGAAAGCGGTCCGTGTCCCGGCACAAAAGTAATATCATCTCCCAATGGCCATAGCCTGTTTTTTATAGAATTAATCAAGTCCTGGTGATTACTAAATGGAAAATCGGTACGACCTATCGATCCTTTAAAAAGTACGTCACCGACAAATACCAGGCGAGATTCAGCATGAAAAAATACTACATGGCCAGGTGTGTGACCAGGACAGTGCAGCACTTGAAGATGTAAGTTTCCAATAGTAATTTCATCATCCTGCTGCAACCATCGCTTCGGGCTAAATGTGGCAACCGGTGGAAAACCCCAGCCCTCAGATTGTTCACTTAATTTTTCCACAAGAGGTAGATCGTCGATATGAGGCCCTTCTATCTCCACATCAAGTTTCTTAGCTAGTTCGTGAGCACCACCGGCATGATCAAAATGTGCATGTGTGATGAGTATCTTTTCAACGTTGACCTGATGCTCTTTGATACTCTGCATGATTGGTTGCAAATCATCTCCAGGGTCAATTACCGCTCCTTTACCTGTTTCCTCGCACCATATAAGTGAGCAGTTCTGTTGTAAGTCGGTGACTGGAATAATAGTGTGCTTCATTGCTTTTATGGTTGACCTGATAGGGGAGGTTATCTTAGCCGTAAATCAATTATAAATTAAGTGAAAAAAATGGTACTTGGGATGAATCAAACAGCCGATATAGAAATATTCGATACTTAATACTTACAGAGAAGTTTTAAGTGGGCATCAAAATTTCAGCATAATCTAAATACCCACATGCTTTGTTATAGGGTTCTTGATGTTTAAATTGATGCAATTCAGTTGAAGATATCAATCTGAACTGTCTTGTGACTTAGGTCATTTACAAATTTAATATTAGGCATAGCTTGATTATTAGGTGGAATCTGGAATAGATAAAATGTAGGAGAATATTATTCAGGTCATAATAAACTAATAGAGCTTGCTGTTACTTTTAATTTGTAACAGTGCTATCCCGATAAAGCTAAATTCCCTGTGAAGAGAAGACAGAAAGCAACGGGTCTTATTTCAACTAATTAAGATTGCCGAGCTATCGAAGGATTATCCTTTGATGCTCGGCTTTTTTATTTGTGTGAGGTGACCTTAAAGACATATGTAAGTATGTATTGAAAGCAATGACATTGAAGTTATTACTGATTTCATGGAAAACCACTATAGCGGAAGGTTATAGATGATTTATGTAGCTACTGTTCTTTACTGATCAATCACAAGGTGGTGTGATATGTTTAAGAAAAACACAAGGTTTGGATTACTTGTATTTCTTTTGGTGTTTTTTATGTCTGGCTGTGGAGGAGGTGATGAATCTTCCCCCGATAACAGTGACAGTGACGGGGATGGTCTGACGAATATTGAAGAATTACAGGTATTTGGAACATCTCCTGAGTTAAAGGATACAGATGGTGATAGCTTCGATGATTATATTGAAGCGGTTGTATACTTCGACGAAACAGTTAACCCCTACAAATTTAATCCCCTGATTGCAGATGTACCGAAAATAGGAATACGTCTGGAGGGGCCTCATAACATTAAACTTCATCTTACAGACACAACCGGTACAAGCAGGTCTTTTGAAACGAAGCGGTCTCAGGAAACAGTAGAGGGAATGTCATCAAGCTTTAGTCATTCGAATACACTGAGCCTTGAGAGCACTCATACCGCAAAGGTGGAAGCTGGATTCCCATGGTCGTTCGGAGCTTCCTATGAAACAAGTTTATCTATTGGACTAGAAACCTCCACTACTTCAACAAATGGAATGACCAGGGAAAACAGGGCCACACTTGCTGAAGCAGAAGCATTTGAAGAAACCAGTACCATGTCTGCAAGTGGTGGTGAAATCCTGGCCCTGATAGAAGTCGAGAACAAGGGAAATATGTCCTACAAAATTGAGACCTTAATACTCAGTGCAAGTGAGCCTGATCCTTTAAATCCAGGAGTATTTCGTCCCATCGGAACTTTGACACTTAATGGCTCAGACTTTCCAGACATTACCGTTGCCCCGAGAGAAACTCTTTCCCATCTTAACTTTGTCAATGATTCACTGGATCTGGAGACCACCCGAAAACTACTTCGTGACTCTAGTTCACTTTTAATTAGTCCATCAGCATATGAACTGACAGATGCAACAGGCACTGCATTTGCCTTCAATTTTACAGATATCAATGCTAAAACTGCATTGGTTATTATTGATTATGCAAGCTATGCAAATCCAGCATCCTATCTGGTTGCTACTAACTCAGACCCTGACTCAAGAGGAATAGCTGTAGGCAAAGTTTTTCGAGATATTTTACAGATTCCTTTTGAAGCAGGGGTAACACTTTGGGAAGGAACTGAGAGAAATGGACTTCTTTCTCTCAGAGATAATCCAGATACTACTGTTGATGAAACAAAGATGGGGTACTGGCTTGTTGTTCATATACGAGATAATGGTATACAGGAAATTTCAACATGGTTTGATTTATTAAAAGAGGATTATGACTTTGAAGCGATTGAGCTTCGAGCAGGTGATGCATTGCATCTGGTGTATATTGAAGACAAAGATAAGGATGGAATATATTCTCGTGAAGAGTTTATGCGTGGTGCGAGTGATGAAGAGGGTGATCTTGACAGTGACAACGATGGAATAAATGACTATACGGAGTTACAAAATGGCACAAATCTTGGCAATAAAGATACAGATGGTGATGGTCTGATTGATTTTTATGATACCAACCCCCTGAGCTTTGACTATTTTTCAGTTGATTCGAGTTGGAGTCATGCTGTTTTAATCAAAACCGATGGATCACTATGGGCGTGGGGATCAAACCAGTTTGGACAACTAGCTCTCCCAGCTGATACCTCCTGGTCTGGAACACCGGTCGAAATTGGGGGAACAGGTTGGAAGATGGCTGCTGCCGGGTATGACCATAGTGGAGCAATCAAGGAAAATGGAGAACTTTGGATGTGGGGGGCAAACCACGATGGCCAACTTGGATTGGGATTGTCTGATGTTGATGCAGTTTACAGTCCAACGCAGATGGGAAGTGACGCTGACTGGAGGTTTATATCCTTTGGGGGAAATATGTCTCATGCATACAAAGACTCTGGTGATCACTGGGCATGGGGAGCCAATGTAAATGATATTCTAGGAATAACTACAGAAAGCGGATTGAACTTACCGGATACAGTTACAGTTCCGATGAGATCCAATGATGTAGATCGTTGGCAAAGTATCGAGGCAGGAGAAAATTTTGGGATTGGAGTGAAAACGAATGGAGAACTCTGGTCATGGGGAAGGAATATTAGTGGTCAACTCTGCCAGGGGTATGACAGCGATTGGGAGTTGATCCCAGGCCAGGTGGGTGATCAAAGTAACTGGGCAGCAGTGAGCTCTGGGTCAGGGTTCACGCTTCTTATTGATACCAGTGGAACACTCTGGGCATGTGGATCTAACAGCCATGGGCAACTGGGGAATCCAGATATCTCGGCTGTAAATGCACCGTTAGCAATTAGTACAGGATGGAAACAGGTCTCTGCTGGATACTATCATGCTGTTGGTATAAAGGATGATGGCTCGCTCTGGAACTGGGGTGGAGAGCATGGTTCTAATGGATTACAGACACGCGTGGGAACAGACAATGACTGGATAGCGGTCTCTGCACAACTTCGTGCCTCTTATGCCATAAAAGAGGATGGAACCGTTTGGCTAATGGGAGATGACGGAACCCTTTTTCCACCTTCATGTATGACTAGCGTGATCCCAGAGGGATCATGCCAATGAAATATAACCCTGTGAAAAATGAGTGAACAAAAACACAGGGGTGAACTAGTAAGTTGTTGCCATTTGATTGATATGAAAATAAGTTGAATATTTTCAAGGGATTTGTTGATAGGCAATCTCCCTTTACCGAAGAAATTGTATTGCGTAGTACTGCCTTATTTGTATCCGCATGTGTTATTAACACAAGACATTGCCGGATCAGTATAAGAAGCACCACCCTTACTCAGGCATTGATTTGCTGCCTTATCAATATTGTTTACTGTTCTTGTGCTACATCCACTTGCAGTTTCGCAGCAAATTGAACCGGGGACTGCCCCTGGAGTAGTGGCACAACCAGTCACCAGAGATATGAAAAAAAGAAAACCTAAAAGTCCTAGATGAATACGCATATTACCCTCTTGAATATTGTGGATATAGAAGAATAATATATTTATTTTTGAAGTCTATACCCAATCTGGGTACTAACTAGTAGTCTATATCCCCCCCCCAAAAGAAAGCCTTAATAAAAAAATCTCAAAAAACATGCAGAATTTATGGTGACAGGAATGAAGTGCGTTGTCAGAATTCATGAGAATGGCTGACTATGAAACTTTTTTTGCAACCCCATGGGTAAGTCATTCCAATTCTGAAATAACAGATGCTGATAATTAGTTCAGGGGCTATAAGCTTCTTATATTCTAGTGGCATTTATATTGTTCTTCTACAACCATTTGTACAGCTTTCGTAATAGGCATGTCCATTATGTCTTCTCCATACCTTCTTCTTAGAGTCATTATTTTTAATTCAAATATGGCCCCAAGCTCATTTATATTTAGCTTATTATTACCAGTACATAAAATATTAATGTTGGTCCAATCTCTAAGCATTTTGGAATAAAGAAAATGAGTTTCTACAGCGCCAAGAATGTACGACCTTAAAACTTTGATTCTTTGTACATCGTTTGTACTTACTGCTTCAGCATAATCTCTAAGCTTAAATATTCCAGAACCATTGGCTTCAGTCACAACAAACAGTAGAGATAAAACTGATACAAAATATGTGATTAATTTAAACTTCTTCATGGGGTAAATAATTGTAAATGATGCTCGTGTGAATCAATTAACTATTTTAGGTGCCACCAGTTCAGCCAGTCGTTGTGTAAATACTGTGTCACACTTTGCTATAGTGTTTTTGCTTAAATTGATGAATTAAATCTCTTTTACGGTGATGACGTTATCGCTGTTATCGATTAAAATTCTTTTGACTCTATCCTGCCAAAGTATCCCAAATTTTTCGACATCGTCTTCGTTGGCCATACCGCTCAGAACTTTTTGCATATAGTTTTGCATCTTAGGATCAGGCGGGACAGAAGTAGGATTGTAGATCACGTCGACACTTTGATTAGTATCCAGTCTAGTGAAACGTGCCGATGCTTGAATATCTACATTAAAAAACATTAATGAGTGACGAGCAAAGTTTCCATTGAGCCCTTTAAAGCCGCTTTTATCCGTTGCGCCAGTGATATTTGTAATAACATTGCTAATGACGCCTGTAGTGCCATCTTCTAAAGATTCTGCAAACTCAACTTTAATTTGACCACGAACAGGCAAAGAATCGGGGTAGAGAGTTTTTAAAGCCCGTGATGTCATTAAGTATGCTCCACCCACTGTTGGGCAGCTATGCCCTGCGGCTTTTACGGAGTCAATATAGTTAAATTCAACAAAACCATTTTCCAGACTTCCCAAAATTTTCGAAAGTGGATCAATCAGCGATATGGTTTCCACATCATTAAAAAATTTTGGGTAGTTCATCTTGCCTCTTAATCATACTTTTTAATATAACATTGACCTGCTTTCCAGATTGATGCCCAATATTATCTGAGCAAAGTCTGTTTCATAGAAATACAGGTATCCAGTCTCTATATTATTCCTTAAACATTAAAGATACAAAGACCCTTCTTTATAATGAAAGCCCATCATTTTTCCTGGTATATGATTTAGCGATAACCTTCTTCAACGCTATATGGCCAATCTCTTACACCACCGGTTAAAGATGAAACATTAAAGCCATCCTGTTTGAGAATCATTGCAGCCACGTTACTTCTTTTGCCCGCATGACAATAAACAATATATTCTCTGTCTCTATTTAGCTCATCAATCCGGGAGCGTAATTCTGGTAATGGAATAATGGTCGCTCCCGGGATACGAGCTTCATACCATTCTTCCTCGTATCTTACATCCAGTAATTCTTTTTGACCCTGATCAACCTGAATTTTTGCAGTACTATGATCGACCTGGTTATCTAAGGGTTGACTGATTAGCTCCTTAAAATCATTTCCATCAAGTGCTAATAATTTACTGTCTCTTGTCATTTTGACAGTTGCAGTTCGTGTGCCTTGCATAATAAAGGCATCTTCACCAAAGTGATTACCTGGAACCAGAAAGTTAACTCGTTCAGGGTCTTCATCTGGAAAGTCCTGTACCCATAACCGAACCATCACCGGCCAACATGTTAGAAAAAGAAGCATCAGCATAATCGGACTGGGGAATAAGGTATGCAGTTAAAACGCATTTGGTTAAAGGAATAAATCTCCCTGTTTAATGATTTCATCACCTTCTTTAACATGCACGACTTGCATGCGTTTTAATGCTTGTTGAACATTCATTAAAGGTAAATCTACGAATACTGAGGGTCGATGTAAATCAGTCAATATATCCTTAAGGTCTGCCTTTCATGAGAAATATATTCAATCATTGCAAACCAGCTATCATAAAAATCCAGATATTCCTGGTCGATACGAAACAGGGTTGATGGTGTTCTGGCATAAAATGTAATGCTGGTGTTGTTTAATAATTTAACAGGCCGTCGCTTTTCATCTGATGATGATAAATGTCTGGAAATTTGATCGAGTTCTATCACATCAACTTCACCAGTTGCTAGTAACATTATGTCACTCGATATTCCTGCTTTCAGTATGATGCTTTCACCCTGACCTAAGGTAAATTCCTTTAAAATGCCCTCGGTTTTCATTTCCTTCACTAACCACATCGGGAACAGAGACACGGGGCTGACTATGGCACGATCCACATGTTTGGTCTCAATCCATGATCTTACCTGGTTACTATCGGGGACAGAGCGAATGGTATATATTCCCGGTAAATCAATGCCGGGTAATGGAGGTTTTATGGGGTAGGATCCGGGAGAGTGCACTAATTCATCATATGCCTGAACATACTCGTTATTAGCATTCAGATCGTTAATCAGAACGGTCTTGTTATCAGCATCAATATTAAACCTTTCCCTGAAAAGTTCTGTATCTGCAATTAACAGGTCATCTTCATTTTGAATGACATTGCCTATGTAATAAGGTAACCCGCAATTTGCAAAAGATACAAAAGGTCCCCGTTCAAACATGATGATTTCTGACCACTCATCCTGCCTTCTCAGCCTTGCAGCACAAGAAGCCCCCCCCCCTGCAACACCACCTACAATAGCTACTGTTTTATTCATTTTATACGCCCTTTTTTTATAATTATTAAAACTACAAGGTAGATACAAAGCCGCCGTGCATGAATATGACTATTATTAGAATGATTTTATGGCCTGGTGTTTTCCTGGCCTTATTTTTATCAAACCAACTGCATCTAGTCTCAAAGTAGCAGGCTAAGAGTAACACTTTTTCACTGGAGAATAGAATTATTCAAAAAATTGATCAATTTCAGAATAACTGTGAAGGTTATGGGTTTGTGGTGAAGCGGGATAAGCTGTTAAATTTCACCGATATTGAACCATTATTTGAACCATTATTTATGTTGAATGTTGATCCGTTAAGTTATGTAAGGCTTTGATTAACCTGATGTTTCAATTTCCCTGGTGGGTCAATCCGAAATTAACTAAATTACATATTTGGTCAATAGTGGATGCAATTCAACAGGGTGGTGAGCCTATGAGTCTTAGAATATACTACTTTTTAATTCCTATATTAGACTTCAGTTACCACAAAACTATTTAAGCCCTTAGATTATAAAAACGAGCACTATTTACCAAAAATGATGATTCGAAGATGATATAGTAAATTTCTTAGGGATTGGCGGCTTACTTGCTGATAATTTCAATTTATAAAAAATGATGAAACTAAGGATAGCAATATGAGAATGTTTAATTATTTTATCGGTGCTTGTGTTTTATTAGTCGGTAAGATTTCAAGTGCAGCATTTGTATCTACAGATGATCAAACAGACCTATTACTTTTGATGCTAGAACAAACCAAGAGTGATTAGATGTTTTTTCACTTTAGAGAAGATTAATTACAAATTAACTTCATATATAACCCAGTCTAGTGCAGCTTAGCTGCCACTCATAGTTTGGTATCCAAACTACTGAAAATGGACAAAACTATCATTAAAACGTAACTAAAAAATCTAGTTATAACGCATTGATCTTCCCCTATTAGGGTTTCATATTAGACTTCTATTTTCATCTCTTCTTCGTATTTCTGCTGCTCGTGCGTTCTTACTTTATTCACGAATCTTTTTGAGATGCTCACTAGCAGGCGGTTTACACCATAGTGTCGATCTGCATCAAAGCTTGAACCATAATTCGTGTTGAATGTTGATCCGTTAAATTTCTTGAAAGCTATGATTAACCTGGTGTTTTATTTTTTTTGGAGGATCAATAGTGGATGTGATTCAACAAGGTGTACTATCCCTGTATTTTCCATGATATCGTGCGCACCGTGAAATCCGAGACAATTTTGACAGCCCATGAATCACTGGATAACTATCGACAGCAGTACTATTCCCGGTAGCGATATTGAGCTTACTCTGTCGCAGCGCGCTGACGATTTTGCAATTCGTATTTCCGGGGTGCCTGGCGATTTGATGAATAGCCGCATGCACCACTCAGAAGATGAGTTGGCGAGATTTGCCTGTAGCCGTCTAAGCATTATCAAGAATGCACAGGTACTCGTCGGAGGTCTTGGAATGGGCTTCACGTTGGCGGCAGTACTCAAAACTGTCGGGGTGTCGGCCAGGGTGGTTGTGGCAGAACTGGTGCCTGCAGTTGTGGAATGGAACCGTGGTCTTCTGGGGCAGTGTGCGGGGCGACCAATAGATGATAAACGTACTCGCGTTCACCTGGGTGATGTGGCAGATCTATTAAAGCAACAACCCGATAAATATGATGCAATCTTACTTGATGTTGATAATGGCCCCGAGGCAATGACTCATTCCGATAATGAATGGCTTTACTCACTGGCGGGTTTAAAAAGCATGTACAAAAAACTCAGGCCTGAAGGCATAGTTGCAGTCTGGTCGGCCAGGGCAAATCCAATATTCACGAGCAGGCTTAAAAAAACCGGGTTTACTGTCCAGGAGCGCACGGTAAGAGCCCGTCCGGGCAAGGGCAGCCGCCATACGATATTCGTTGCACAAAAAAAATGAGTATATAAATAGGGGCAGACCTAAATTTCCTAATGAAAATTGGAGGGTATCCTGGGACGGCGTGTAGTCCCTTGCAGATCTGTAAATCCGGCGGGTCTGAGTACTTTACTCATCTCTAAATTTAAGTTGCAGCCCTTTTAGAAAATTGCGTAAGACCTGATCCTTGCATTCACGAAAATGTTTATGACCAGGTTTACGAAAAAATGCACTTAATTCGTGTTTGCTGAGGCGATAGCCTACTAGACCTAATGTTTCTAAAACATCTTCAGCTTTAAAATTTAGGGCTATTTTTAATTTGGTTAAAATTATATTGTTATTTATATGCTGTTCGGGAACAGGTTGCTCTCCTTCTTTGCGACCTCGTTTATAGTTGATAAAGCCATTCAGGAAAGTAGCCAATAATCTGTCGTTACAATTCTGAAAAGCAGGGTCATCATCTTTTTTTAACCAGTCACTGATTTGCGCACGCGTAACCTCATGATTAGCCTGGTCAAATATTGCGATCATTTTAGAATCGCTCAGGTCAAATATATAGCGTATGCGTCGTAAGACATCGTTGTTAGTCATGATTACTGCCTAAATTATACTGGTTAACTATTTTATAAACCGTGAAGGTCTATAGACTGACATTTTATTATACAGACTAAATGGTGACAGTAAGTTTGTTAAAATAATAAAATAAGCTGGCCTCCTTGTTCATATAAAAAAACTGGCTGGGACAATTTAGGGCACAGTATATTGATTAACAAGCTTGTTGATTATTTTTGATAAATTATCAGGTTACACATCCCAAAGTAAATAAATTTAAAGGAGTTATCTTTTGCTCAGGATGCCACACAGAAAGGTAACCGAAGACAAATAAATCTCGAATTGATGACTGAATGAACTCAACAGTCGGGCACAGAAGGTATCTGCTGATGACAGTACGATATTCCGAACTAAATCCTGTTAAAGCAAATATTTGTTTACATCCTCACTCAGAAATGGAGATGGTCAAGTGCATCGGCACATCTGACCGGGAATGGCAGATATCGATGAGTTGAATTTTGTTTTGAGTTGGGATTTCATGCGGCGAACCCACAAAATTCACTATAGACCCGCAGACTGATAGTACACCAATCTGTTAATGAAACGGGCGTATATGATCGATTACCAAAGGAACTCAAGAATTTTTAAGCACTGCCGCTATAATATATAATAATTTAATGGATTTAAGGCTTTTTAAATATGAAGCACAGTCTTTTTTGGCGTCTTTTCATCCCTGTTTTGGGCGTTATTATAGTGAGTTTGGCTGTAATTAGCTGGTATGTACCAAGTGCTATCAGAAATAATGCAGAGTTAGAAGCTATTGAAAATGCCAAACGTTCTGTAAATCAGTACAAAACTATTCGAAAATACTATACAGAGAATGTTATTCAAAAAGTCATTGGACGAGATGGATTTAAAGCATCCATTAATCACGAGAATGATAAAGACAGTATTCCTTTACCTGCAACCATGATTCATGACCTGACTGGATTGCTTAAAGATCAGGGGACTATTCTAAAGCTCTACTCAGCATATCCATTTTCAAACCGTAAAGAGAGGGTTTTAGATGATTTCGGGGTAAAAGCCTGGGATCAACTTAATAAAAATCCTGACTCTATTTATAGCAACACTGAAGAATCTCCTTCTGGGACTATTGTAAGAGTAGGTATTGCTGATCTTATGGTCAATGAAGTATGTGTAGGTTGCCATAACTCACATCCAGATACACCGAAGTCTGACTGGAAACTTAATGATGTTCGCGGAATACTAGAAGTTCAGATGAATATTGATGAGCAAATTAGTAATGGGGAGACAATTGGCTCCACCATAATATTAGTCATATTGGCTCTCTCCTTAATACTATCATTATTAATGTTCTTTATTTATCGTCGTTCTATTGGTTCAAGATTAAACACTCTAGGTTCTGCTTTAAAAGATATAGCCAGTGGAGGAGGTGATTTAACCCAACGGCTGGATAGTAATGGTCAGGATGAAGTCTCTGTTATCGCTAAAGAATTTAATGCGTTTATTGATAAGCTTGAGGCAACCATAAAAGAAATTAAACTTGCCTCAGCTAGTTTAATTAATACATCTCAGGATTTGTCATCCATTTCTCAATCTTCCAGTTCTGCTGCAATCAAGCAGGATGCTCAAACTGAACAAATAGCAACAGCCATTACTGAGTTATCAGCATCAGCTAAAGAAATTTCCAACCATGCAGCTGGGGCTGCTGATACAACTAGAAGTACGGATAGTATTACAGTTGAGGGTCAACAGATTGTTTCTAAAAGTATGCAAGCTGTTGATGACCTGGCATCTGATGTTAGAAAGGCTGCTGAAGTGCTAGCTCGTTTGCAAAAAGATAGCGATAGAATTACTGGTGTTCTTGATGTTATTAAAGGGATTGCCGAACAAACAAATTTGCTAGCACTAAATGCTGCAATAGAAGCAGCCCGTGCTGGTGAGCAAGGTAGAGGGTTTGCGGTTGTCGCTGATGAGGTTCGTACACTGGCCGCAAGAACTCAGGAATCCACCACTGAAATTCAGGAAATGACCGAACGCTTACGCTCTGCAACAGATGAAGCTGTACAGGTTATGGAAACCAATCAATCACAGGCTGAGCAAAGTGTTTCTCTTTCTGTAGACGTACAGGGAGCTCTAGAAAAAGTTTCTTCATCGATCAGTGATATCAATTCTATGAATTCACATATTGCAATTGCTGCAAATGAGCAAAGCATTGTTGTTGATACCATTCACGATAATATCAATGACATCGTAAACTTATCATCTTCAACAGCTCAGGGAGCTATGCAAACACAATCAAGTGTTGAGAATTTAAATGATGCAGTTCAAAGAATTACTAAATTCACAGATCAATTTAATGTTAGCGATTAAACCCGAATGGCCCATACATTAACGACCAAGAATTTTTTTAATCTCACTGATATCTGCTTGAGCTTCTTTTAACAACTCCATACTTATTGCTAAGGTTAACCCACCGTCACAAAATTTCCTTAAACAGGGTGAATCTTCAAGGCGTGGCCATTGGATTTTATGGCTACCAATTTGACTTAATAATCCAGCGATATTGACAACATCAACCAGGTCAATCTCCTCTCCACCATCATAGAACAGGTTCTTGCTATTTTTAATAACAAGCTGTAGCTCCTCAGACAGTTGCCATTTTTTGGCTAATACGATACCAACTTTAGTTGAGTAGGCATCCAGTGCTATTTCAATTTCCTGTTCAGTTGGATTAATACGATTACTCTCATCTAGCTTCATCAGTATGGGCAAAGCGCCCACTCCCTGAAGTAACCCCGCTAATAACGCTTTGTCCGGGTCAATATTTTTAGTCTTTTTAGCAATGGCATGTGCAATAGCTGCCTGATAAGCGCTTCTTTGCCAATGTGCATTCAAGTACTTTTTTGTTGTGGCCTTTTCAGTGACTATTATTGATCTAAATGCATAGACATTGATTAAATTTCGAACTGAGCTGGTACCCATTATACGAATAGCTGACTGGATATCGGATGCACTTGTGTGTGTTTTATAAAGAGCACTGTTAGCGATATTTAATAAATATGCGCTGGCACTGACATCAGTTTGAATGACTCTAGCTATAATATCGATGCTGTAATTATCATTGGATAGAGCTTTCCTTAATTTGATAGCTATATCTGGTAGGTGAGGCAAGCTTACCCGGTCATTGATGATATCCTGATATATTTTGGTAAATAATCCACTAATGGCTTTCATTTTATTAAAGTTAATTCAGCTCTAGTTTTGGGAATTCGACCATGTTTGTCATAAATAATCTATAACTAACTATTATTTTTAGATTAACCTTAATTCTATTACAGGCTAGAACCCGGTAACAATAAAATTTATTGCCTTAGCTGTACTGTGCCAGGGAAACCTTTCTTAAATGAACCTATGTAAGTGATATAACCGTCACCGAAAGCCAAACCTTAGTGAGATTGGAACAATGTTGCCCTGTCTATCGTCGGGGAAATTCTGATGGGGTGGCCATGCCACCACAATTTTACCAGAGGCGGTCACTCCTGGAACCACTTGGTCATCCGGAGATATAGATTAAATAATAATGCACCTGGGAAAGTCCTCTGTTCTCCTTGAATTTATGGTAGAAAAGGAGGGTTACCAATTGTTGATGAAATTGATGATTTCTTGCTCTAGTTCGATAGGAGCTGGCATGTTTAAGTTACATAATTGATCATTCCAGGTTAAGGCATAAAAACTATTGACGAATTCTTCTTGATACCCATAACTATCAGGCGTTTCGCAAGTTTCAGTTTGTTCACCATCATGAAACTTATAGACTGTATAATGAATAAACTCACTGAAAAGGAATGAAGTCTCTATACTGTTTATAAATGTCTTTTGTAGTGAAGAGACGTGTTTTTTTCCATCATGAATACTTGTACTATTGTTATACGTACTTGTTGAGTATGCATCGAGAGTGGCCCCATTTTCATTGGATAGATTTTTTTTCAACCTTTTCAAATCTCTAAATAGATGTTCAGCTAACTCATTATCGATTACTGTAGCTGCTTGAAGTTGACATCCATTTGGGCACTTAACCTCCTGGATTATCCTATAATCAGATGTGGATTTTGGGGAGATATAGTAAAATTGTGCATAGCTAATATCTAAACCTGTCTCAGAATTTATGTTTGGCTCGACACAAACATGTTTAATTATGTGGAAATCATCAGTAACTTCATCATTAGTAAAACAAGTTTCACCATCAAATTGGCGTGCGTCTTCTAACTCTTGTTCATAGTCCTGATTAATGGCTAAGCAAGCCCCATCTAAATTTTTGTAATCTTCATCACAGGTATCAATTTTACAAGCACTTTTAAAACCCCAGTAGTCAAAATGTCTACCGTTAATACAGCTTTGAGTTGTATAACCTATGCCGTTATCAATTGGGCAGTCTTGTACTTTGGTATCAGTTAATGTACAAGTTTTATCAGGATTGTCAGCATCTAAAATGAACTCATTATCAATTATTTTTAACTCAAGTTGTTCAATTTCTATTTCAGTTAATTCATCTTTTATAGCCTGTATAAAGAGTATAAAGTCATTTGTAGTCTCACCAAATTGACTTGAAATAATAGATTGCTGAGTTTGGATGTAGACTTTCTTTTGATTAAGGGTATCTAATAAATCAGTAGTATTGATTTCTGATTTAAGCTCATTGATTTTATCTTTTGACGTTTGTATGAACTCTTTTGCCTTGTCCAAATTAATATTTAAGCCATTCTGAAGGTACCCTGGTAAGGTTTCAAATGCGCCTGCTTCTAGTGGAAATAGAAAAGGGGTAGAAATTATATCTAAGGAATTATAAACCGTATCAATAATATTGCATGAAACCTCTCGTTCAAAAGATGTTTCCTGTTTGCAATCTTCAGCATAATCATCACGTATACGACCATTAGAAGGATCTTCTTTATAGTCTTTTCTTTCTTGTAACGCTAATGGTTTAGTGAGCCCTTCTTCGGGTAAAGGAATCCAATAAGTACGAGGGACTGTGTAATCGAGGCGCTCTCCTTCATCTAGAGCATCGAACTCACCGCTATCAGCAAAAAGGACATAATAAGTAATTCCTATTAAATATCCATTATGATACCGATAATGAAATGTATTTAAGCTGTTTCCTTCATCAATGATTGAAACATACTCTGTGATTGTGTCAGTTGTTTCTTCTAGTCGATAAGTATAAATAAAATTATCATCTGGATTGACCAGGTAGATATTTGATCCGGCTATACCAGTACTCAACCCATTAGAAATAAGTAAATCACTTATTTCTGTTTCGGAGTTTATCGACTTTATGACATTAAATTCAGACTTTTGACTGATTTGTTCATCGTTTGAATTGTCGACTGGAGAGGGGGTGCTATTTTGTGGCAGCTCATCACCACCGCCACCGCCACAACTTGCAATACTGAGAAGAATAGTAATTAATGATAATACACGAAAAAAAAATAACATATTTCTACTGCGCCATGTTGCTTAGAGAACTTTATCGATATTTACGTAGTTAGTTGTTAAATGAACCGCCATTGTTTATGCATTTACTCTTAACAGTACTTACTGCTTGATTATATACATAGGTAGTCACGGTTCTATTACTAGTTTTGTGAAAACAGGATGGCCCAGATTTGCAGCTTCCTGAAAGTACTTGACCGCTTCCGGCTTTGCACTGACTGGCGAAGTTATTCCGGTCAGCAATTGATGTGAAAGTATATTCTCCACAAGCGTCGGTTGGGGGAGAATTACATGTCAAAGTTAATTCGCCACTTCCTGTATTTGATTGAGAGAAGGGTGATTGAGATGAAGCCTGTTATCTAAGGTTATTTAAACTAGAAGTTCTACCGTCATTTCTATTCATATCTGAAGCTGTTGCTCCTATGACTTTTGCAGTTTGATCTGTGCTAAGGTTAGCAGATCCAGCAAGTCCTGCCACTGCTCCAAGTGTTAGTGCTTTAGCCCAAAACCCAGAACTTCCCGACTGTTCCTGAGTTCTTAAATTGTTGGTTTGTCTAGCCAGTTCATTATTTGATGAAAGATAGTAGGTGGTATATTTAATATGGTTTTTATCTTTATAATCACCATTCTGTGGAGCTTCTATTACTTTGTTTGGAAGCCTGATCTTTTCAACGTATCGCAATTTTGTACCGTTATTTTCGACTTTGTACCGGTAAATACTTGATGTTTTATTATGAGTATAATAAATATAAAGATCTGATTTGTTATATCGTCCAGAAACATCAAAGCTTTCATAATCACCACATTCTGATGTTAATACTTCTTTACCCGTGAATGAATTACCTGGCCCGGTATTTAAAGTAAGAACACCTTCGCTTTTAAGTACTTTTGAATCATTACATGCATAAGTTCGACCCGTAAAATCAATTTTTTCAGAGTACCTTTCTTTATAACTTAAATGTAATTGAAATCTTGAAGGTTTCCTTGTGCCTACTCTGCTTTGAATAAATGTCTCTGCTTGAGCATGGGAGTAGCCATATGAAGTAGGTGCGCGTGGTGTAGAAGCACAGCTTGTAAGAATTATCAAAAGAGTGAGTGTTAATATTTTATTTATCATGTGGTTCCTTAAGCTTTACACTAAAAAAATGTGTAAATGGTTAATAAGTGATGTATTAGTGAGTTAATAAAGTAGTCCAAAATTTTGAAGTTTAATTATTTATTAAAATGAGGAGTAGGTATATCAATGCTATTGTTATAGCACTATATGAAAGTATTTTTATTGTTTTTAATGATTTTACTTAAAAGGAGACTGTTTTGTCTCGCGTCAATTACTTTGTCCGGTTTGACGACAATTAGGATGGCCGGTTGAGTAGCTTTAAAAATCAGTTGTTACCTTGATGTTTTTTCCTGTAACTG
>Ga0209559_1000764_pt1 | contig 18148 bp, 17 predicted proteins | sample SaaInlV_110m_DNA_FD_184677 | JGI IMG/M metagenome (GOLD analysis project Ga0209559, IMG submission 184677) | Marine microbial communities from expanding oxygen minimum zones in the Saanich Inlet - Saanich Inlet SI074_LV_165m_DNA (SPAdes) (version 2) | ecosystem: Environmental > Aquatic > Marine...
GTTATTTTATTGAATTATATAGTTGACAATCAATTAGGGATGTACTTAGATTTTATGGAGGAGCCTACATTCGGAAATCCTATTACTATAAATTATAATAATAAAAAGATATCATTCGCTCTATTGAACTCCATACTTGAGGTGGATGTTATTTTAAAAAATATAGAATTGAAAGGGCAACATAGTTTTTTGGAGTTGGGGGCTGGATCGGGAAGAACATGTATTGCAATGTGTAAAACTAAGAAAAATATAAAATATATAATATGCGATATACCTCCGGCTCTATATATTTCTCAAGAAAATGTGTCAAGAGAGTTCCCTGAAAAAGAAATTTTTAAGTTTCAGAGTTTTGAGTCTTTTGACGATGTAAAGGAAGATATTCTATCCGCAGATATTGTATTTATAAGTCCTGAACAGTTGCAATTAATGCCTGATAAATTCATAAATACTAGTATTGCTATAGATTGTTTGCATGAAATGACTAATGAAAGTGTGATGGAATATTTTGAACAATTTAACCGAATCAGTGACACTTTGTATTTCAAGTCTCAAGTTAAACAATGGGCAGACACAAGTCACAAATCTTTAGATATAGATACGTATCCGATAAGAGACAATTGGACAAAAGTTCTTCATGAACGATCTATTATTCCTAATGATTATTTTAACGCAATATATAAGATGTGATTTTATAGGTCTTTAAAGAAATGGATTATAATTTAAGTGCTTTTTATGACGAAAAAGTTGTTGTAGTAACAGGGGGGTCGGGATATATAGGATCTGCATTGATAAATAAACTACAAAAATACAATTGTAAAATAACTCGTACAAGCAGGACTACACTTAATCCAATAGATGGTGTTCAAGATAAAATTCTCGACCTCACAAGCAAAGAAAGTTGGGTTGAAATAGTGTCTACTGCCGATATTATATTTCATCTTGCTGGAAATACTAGTATTGCATTTGCAGAAGAAAATATCGATGACAGTTTATTGTCAAATTTATTACCCATAGTTAACTTAGTATATGCATCTAAGAAATTAAAACGCTCTCCTAGAGTTGTTTATGCCTCCACTGCTACAGTATATGGTATGACCGATCTTCACCCTGTTGCGGAAGAGGTAGTACCTAGGCCAGTTTCAATTTATGATTTGCATAAGCTGTATGTTGAGCAACATCTTACAATGGCAAGTAACCAAGGGTTTCTTAGTGTAAAGTCTTTAAGGCTTGCAAATGTTTATGGACCTAGCTTAAGTGAGAGTGGCTCGAAAGATCGGGGTATATTAAGCAAGATTACAAAAGCATGTATGCAAGGGGGTACTATCAATGCTTATGGTGGTGGAGATTATTTGCGCGATTACATTTATATTGATGATGTAGTAGACGCTTTCCTGTGTGCGTGCATTTCTGATAGTTCTGATACAGTAATTAATGTTGCTAGTGGTGTTGGAACTACAGTGAAAGAAGTATTTCAAATGATTTCGGATGAAGTTGAAAAAAATAAGGGTGTTTGTTGTAATGTTAAAGACACTGACTGGCCAGAAAACATTAATATTATTGAAAAGCGAAACTTTATAGCGTCAAATAATAAACTAAAATCTATGCTTGGTTGGAAGGTTAATGTCCCATTAAAAACAGGCATTCAAAAATTAGTGCAACACTATAGTTGACCGAATAAATGTTATGAAATCTATTAGACTAATTAATTTTGACTACTGCAAAGAGACTGATGGGGATTTAGTTGTGGTAGAAGGGCATAGTGATAACGTGCCTTTTTCTATAGCAAGGATTTTTAATGTGAGAGCGGATAAAGGGAGTACTCGTGGCAGGCATGCCCACCGTGAATGCACACAGTTGCTGATTTGCACAAATGGCACAGTTGAGGTTACTTGTGATGATGGAAAACAGACTTCTACATACATTCTTGATGAGGCAAATCATGGTTTATTAATTGAGCCTGGAATTTGGGCTGAACAGAAGTATATAAAAGAGAATACAGTGCTTACAGTACTATGTGATTTCCTATATGACGAGGGTGACTATATTAGAAACTATAAAGATTTTTTAGAATATAAATGTAATTAAAAATGGAGAATGACATTGAGTAATACGACTGTACGATTAAACCTAGGGTGTGGTGGTCGACCTTTAAAAGATTATATAAATATAGATATGGATACTTTAGAGGAAATGAGAAAGAGATATCCTAATCAAGAATTTGACGATGATTTAACTATTGAGCAATATGATTTATTTGATTTGCCCTACAAAGATGGGTCAGTTGATGAGGTCCGTGCTGATGGGTTGATTGAGCATCTACCATTTATAGACGAATCTAGATTTTTCTATGAGGTGAAGCGAGTTTTAAAACCTGGCGGGATTATGCAGGTTTCAACCGTTGATTTTGAAAAAACGGTAAAGCAATGGCTTGATGCAGAGGATGATTGGAAGGATTTTTATAAAGATGATGACCAGTCTATTCATGATCAGCATTGGTTTGGTACATATACATATCAACCTAAGAATAGATGGGGATATTTGACTGCAACATTCTATGGTAGTCAGAATGGTGCAGGGCAATTTCATACCAATTGTTATACTGAAAAAAAATTAAGCGCCATATGTCAACACTTAAATATGGATGTTGTATCAATTGACAAGTTCCAATGGAAAGATGATAGAGACCACATGCTTAGATTAACGGCAAAGAATAAATAAGGAAGGGTAATGATGAAAATTGTAGTAACTGGTGCCATAGGCCATATAGGGTCTTACGTTATAAGAGATTTAGGAATTCAATTTCCAAGTGCAAAAATTGTCATGATTGATAACATGATGACCCAACGTTTTCCTTCTTTGTTTAATCTTCCAGCTGTAGGTAATTTCCATTTTATTGAAGGCGATGTTACAGACATGGATTTAAATGCAGTATTTTCTGATACAAATGTAGTAATACATTTGGCTGCAATTACAGATGCGGCAGGAAGTTTTGACCGAGCCGAAGAGTTGGAAGCTAATAATTATCAATCAACTGTAAAAGTTGCTAACGCCTGTGTTGAAACTGGCGCGTCATTAATTGCATTATCATCAACTAGTGTTTATGGTACTCAAAATGATATTGTTGATGAGGATTGTTCAGAAGAGGAGCTACAACCTCAAAGTCCATATGCAACTACAAAACTTAAAGAAGAGGAGTTAATTACTAAATTATGCAAAGACAAAGGATTGAAAGCAATTCATTGTCGCTTTGGAACAATATTTGGTGCATCTGCAGGTATGCGTTTTCATACTGCAGTTAATAAGTTTTGCTGGCAAGCGGCAATGGGGCAGCCAATTAGTGTATGGAGTACCGCCTATGATCAAAAGAGACCATACTTGGATTTATTTGATGCGTCTCGTGCAATTTCATTTATTATTGAGAACGATATTTTTGATGGACGTGTATATAACGTATTGACCAATAACTCAACTGTTCGAGAGGTTGTGGATGTTATACGTGAATTTATTCCTGACTTAGAGGTGGGATTCGTTGATAATAAGATTATGAATCAACTATCTTATGAAGTGCTGGATAATAGATTTAAATCACATGGGTTCGTTCCTGCAGGAAGTTTAAAGCGTGGAATTGGTGAGACTATAGCGTTATTAAAACAAGGAAGATCAGCATAATCTTGTCTGCATGAAAATAGCGTACGATCATCAAATATTTACCTCGCAGGTTTATGGAGGGATTTCTAAATATTATTACCATCTAGCTAAAGAGTTATCAGGAATAGGGGAGAGTGTAAAGATTTTCTCTCCTTTTTATAAGAATAAGTATATTTCTGATCTTCCAAAGAAGGTCGTTAATGGTAGATATGTTGACCATTACCCATTAAATAGTCAAAGAATAGTAAATAAATACAATCAATTTGTTTCTGATAGAGGTATACATAAATATCAACCAGACATTATTCATGAGACATTCTATTCTGGACGTAGAACAGACAAGAATTCATATAAAACGGTGATCACTGTCTATGATATGATTCATGAGCTGTTTGATTATTATGAACCGCCACACCATCGAGGTTGGGATGCGAAAAAAACTTCAATAGAAAATGCTGACCATATTATTTGCATCTCTGAAAATACAAAGAACGATTTGATAAATTTATATGGTATTAGTGATGAAAAAATATCTGTAACCTATTTGGGATTTGAAAGGTCGCCAATACAAATAGATGACGATACAACCATTAATTCTAGACCATACTTATTGTATGTAGGATGGAGGGAGTGGTATAAGAATTTTGATAATTTCCTTAAGTCTGTGGCATCGTCACATAAATTAATTGAAGATTTTGATATTGTATTATTTGGTGGCGGTAAAATTTCTAATAAACACATGAAGCTAATTCAAGACTTAGGATTTAGAGCTAATCAAGTTACACAAATAGAAGGTGATGATCACTTATTAGCCAGGTATTATCAATCTGCCTCTGTATTTGTACATCCATCACTATATGAAGGTTTTGGATTAACGCCACTAGAGGCTATGTCGTATAATTGCCCTGTTGTAAGTAGTAACACCAGCTCAATGCCAGAGGTTGTTGGAAATTCTGCAGAGTTATTTGACCCTGAAAATATTGAGCAGATGAGGGGTGCTATAGAACGCGTTGTATACTCACAAACTAGAGCAGATGAATTAGTAAAATTAGGGCAAGAGCGGTGTAAATTGTTCTCTTGGCAACAATGCGCTAGTGAGACACTAGAAATTTATAATAAATTAATTTGAATAATGATTGACAAGAAGGTACTGATTTGCGGAATAGGCGGACAAGATGGCAGTTATTTGGCTAAATTTTTATTGGAAAAAGGTTATGAGGTTTGGGGAACGTCTAGGGATGCCGAAGGTAGGAAGTTCGGCAATCTTATCAGTCTAGGTGTATTTGAAAAAGTCCATATACTCTCTGTTTCTTTAGAAGATTATCACAGTGTATACAGCGTAGTATCTAATATTAAACCTGATGAAATTTATTATCTAGCGGGTCAATCATCGGTTGGGCTTTCATTTGATCAGCCAGCTGAGACTATTCAGAGTATGACATTGGGTGTTATAAATTTCTTAAATGCGATAAGAGCTCTTGAAACGTCTACTAAATTTTATAACGCAGGCTCGAGTGAATGCTTTGGTGATTCGGTAGAGTTGTGTTCAGATGAGAATACCTGTTTTAAGCCTAGAAGCCCTTATGGAATTGCTAAGTTAGCATCACACTTGTTAGTGAAAAATTATTCAGAGTCATATTCAATCTTTGCCTGTACAGGGGTTTTATTTAATCATGAATCTGTGTTTAGACCTGAACGTTATGTGACTCAAAAAATAATACAATCTGTTAAGAGAATTGCTACTGGAGAACAGGATCAACTAGAGCTGGGCCGATTGGATATTTCAAGAGATTGGGGATGGGCACCAGAATACGTTGAAGCAATGTGGCTTATGTTGCAACGGAAAGATCCTGAAGATTATGTTATAGGCACAGGCAAGTCTCATAGTTTGGAAGAGTTTGTTGATGAAACATTCAAACTATTTAATATGGATTGGCAGAAATACGTTATTGTGAATAATGACTTTAAAAGGCCGACCGATATTGTGTACAGTTGTGCCAACCCAGCTAAAGCGAAAAAGGAACTTGGTTGGGAGGCGAAAACGCAGATGAAGGGTGTGATTAAAAAAATGATTGAAACGGATTTTTAAGAAACCAAATTGTGAGCTTAAGAAAAATAATTTTCACGCATGGCGGAGGCAGGTTTGGCAACCAATTGATCAATTATGCCCATCTGTTGGCATGTGGCCTTGAGTATAAGAATGTTAAAATTCAACAACAATCACTACAAAGTTATTTGCTGCCTAAAGGTGGTAAATATATTGTCAATAGAGGAGTTATTAGTGAGTTGTTGATTGTTAGAACTACTGCACACAATAGATACTATCAATTTTTACTAAGATTGGTTTACAATACCAAGATTAGATCACATCATTTGCTTGCTTTATTTTCTAGAAAGATAGAGTCGATAGTTATTGGTGATAAAGGAAATAATTTAGGTTATATTTTTGGTGTGCATACAGATCAGTTAATATTTGATCAAAATTTTATTATCGCCTCAAAACCGATTTTATTACTATCTGGCTGGGGGTTTAGGAATTGGAGTGTTGTTGATAAATGGAAGGAAGAAATATCTTCCAATTTGCTTAAAACTTTTGCTCAGACAGGCATTGACCAGAAATCCAAGGTACTTGGGGTACATATTCGAGGTACTGATTTTAAAACTCATGCGAATGGGCGATTGTATTTTAATGATGCCGAATGGATCAAAAAGACCGAGACAATTGTAAAAAAGTTTAATTTTGATAAAGTGATATTAATGTCTGATGAAGATAAAGATTGGACGAATCTTATAGTAGCGCATCATGGTTGGGCAATTAGCACTGGATCCGCTGGCAAGAGTGGCGATATGTATGATGCCTTTTCCGATCTTCTAAGTTGTGATTTAATACTGACAGCTGGGTCTACATTTGCACTAATGGCGGCCTGGATTTCTGACGCTAAAGTTATTGACGTTGCAGATGATAATACTGAACTTAATGCAATGAATTATTATGAGTGGAAAAACCATAAAAATTTTTTATTAAACTGGAAATAAGTTGTTCACCTAATATATGCCCTTCATGAATCATTTATCTCCGATAGTTTTATTTGTGTATAACCGTCCATCACACACCCAACAAACAATAGAAAGTTTGTCAAAAAATTTATTGGCAAGTGATAGTATTCTTTATATTTATAGTGACGCCTCTAAGAATGAACATGACAGTATAAAGGTAGGTCAAGTTAGGAATTATATACATTCTATCAGTAAGGCGCTTTTCAAAGATATAGTTATTATTGAAAAGGCAACAAATGAGGGTTTGGCGAGTTCTATTATTTGTGGCGTTTCTGACATTGTTTCAAAGTATGGTAAAGTTATCGTTCTAGAGGATGATATTGTTACCGGAAGGTCGTTTTTAAAATTTATGAATAGTGCATTAGACTTTTATCAAAACAAAAAAACAATTTGGCATATTAGTGGGTGGAATTATCCAATAGAAACCGACAATATTTCAGATGTATTCATATGGCGAGGAATGGAGTGCTGGGGTTGGGCAACATGGAGTGATAGATGGCAATACTTTAAAAAAGATGTTGAGCATACAGTTAGCAAATTTAATAAAGATGATATAAATGCATTAAACTTAGATAACTCAAGGAATGTCTGGAGACAAGTAACGGGTAATAAAAGTGGAAAAATTAACACCTGGGCAATATTTTGGTACATAACCATCTATGAGAATAACGGCATGTCTGCGAATATTAGTCGATCTTTATCGCAGAATATAGGCATGGATGGAACGGGGGACAATTGCGATGATAACGATATTTACCGTTTAGATAATAGGGTGTATTTTAAACAAGACATGAATTTTGAATTTGAAGAAGATCTTCAGGAAAATAAGCTTGCCGTAGAAAGAATAAAAGCATTCTATAAGCACAGCAGAGGCAGTATTACCGATAGGATTATCAGAAAACTCAAAAAAATTATCAGTTTGTACTTTTCATGAACATAAGTATAGTTATCACAGCCTATAACAAAGGGCATCTTTTGATTGATTCTGTTGATTCTGCTTTAAATTTAATAACCGATAACGATGAGGTTGTTATAGTTGATGATTGTTCTACAGACACAGAATCTATAAACTGCATAAAAAACTTAACCCAAAAATACACGAGTAATTCTAATATTTCTTTCTATGCTACTGATGTGAATCTAGGTGCTGCTGGTGCAAAAAATTATGGGATCAATATATCAAAGGGCGAGGTTATAGTTTTGTTAGATGCTGATGATGAATTAGTATTAAAGAGTTTTGACATAATAAGAGATGTTTTTTCTATAAAAGATGTATCCTTTGCATATGGTGATTATATAAAAGAAAATTTAGATACTGGATATTCAGAGAATGTAAATTGCTCAATCATAACTGATAATGGGTATTTAAACCCTAAAAAAGTTGCAAATAATTGGATTTTGCTTGGTAGTTCTCCATTCAGGAAGTCGGCTTTTAAGTCTCTTGGAGGGTATGATGAATTTAATCCTGTAAGTGATGATGTTGACCTTCTAAGAAAGGCCATTATTAGAGGGCTTAAATTTAGATATATAGATGATACGATATATAAGTGGAATGTAAGTTCTAGTGGGGTTAATTCTTCATATACCCTTGAGAGTTCTGCTTTCAGTTTTTTTAGAAATGCAGAGTTCTTTTATAAATATAGCGATCCATCTAAATTTTTATTATTGTTCATTAAGCAAATAATGAAACTTATCATCATTAAGCTAAGAAAATAGACATGCTCCAAATACTTTTTCCGGTAGCGGCACTATGTACATTCTCTGTTTATATATTTCAAAATATAAAATATTTTGGTCCTGGAGTAGGTCTTTCAATTCTTGTTTTGTATTTCTTTCTTTTTGTTATTTCATTAGTAGTTAATTTTTCCGAGAGTCTACTTAGAATTGGGCGTATCAAATATTCATTATTAATAACCATTCTTTTTTTGACTTACACATCTTTAAGGTACTTTGCCGATAGTGGTTTTAACAATTTAGCTGAATTCACAGTGGGGACTCATACCGGACTTGTACTTGCTTTTTTTATAGGCTTAAGCTTATCTATATTGGTTGCACAATTATTTAGGCATTGTTCAAGTGGCAATAATGTTAATTTATTGGCAAAGAAATTATTAGCTATTTTTTTTATGCTAACACTGTACTTGTCAGTTAATGCTTTTTTATATTTATATTCCGACGTTTCTGATGGAATATTTTTAACCTCTAGTCTAGCAACTGATTATCAAAGGCCAGGTAACTTTATATTGATGAGTAGTATTTTGAATATTGTACTTGTGTCAATGCTTATTATTAAAGGAGTTGGCAAGTCATTCTCATATTTTTTGTACATACAATTGATGGTTAATATCGTTCTATCACAATTATTTGGCTCTAACAATGCAACTGCATCAATCACCATTTTGACAGTAATGTATTTTGTATATTCAAGATTGATAATTGAACAGTTAAGTGGTAATGCTGGATTTAATATCAATATTTATTCATTAATTTTTGGAAAAATTGCAAAGAGTGCTATTGCTACAATTGCCAAGTTATTACTTATTGGTTTGGTATTGTTTTATGCTTCTTTTGTATTGTTTGATTTAAACCTGCCAAACTTTAGAATACTGAACACACTTGATGATTCACTTGGCTCTAGGTTGCAAATACTATCCAATGATTTTATGGTACAGTTTTTGCACTCACCAATATTTGGCAATATGGATGTTCATAACATTACTGGAGCTCGATATCCGCATTCTTTGGTTTCTATTATTACTCACCTGGGCGTAACTGGATGGTTATTTTTTACAATCTTAATGTTTTTTATTTATAAAGATATTCAGTATGTAGATAGTAATAAGATTTGTATTTATACAAATGACAGCTATTCGCTTTTAAGATTATTAATCATTAGCGTAATGGTTATTTTAGTTCTGATAACTTCGTTCTTTACCTGGATGCCATTTTGGTTTTCTATAGGGCTCTTAGGGGTTTCCTTGTATTGCGATCGGGAGAAGTAGAGGTATGCAAGCCAGTAAATATATGGTGTATGCGATTTTTGCTTATTTGGTAATAGGTATTTTATTTCTGACAACTAATTATCACTGGGGATATGATGAGTTTGGAGCTGTTGTTAGTCATTTGGAGCTGGATGATGAATCATTTCTTGCTGTTTATAAAGATTTTCTGTATTCAAAAGGGCTTGATGATGGTTATTTACTAGATTTTCTGATTGAGGTATTTCTACCTGTTTTTATCGTGCCATTACGATGGACTTATGCAATTGGAATTAGTCCATTGTTAGGAATATCAAGAATAATAGAAGTGGATTGGACTCAGTTAAGAATTATTCTGTTTACGCCATTTGCAATTTTGGCGTCTGTGGGCTTATATCTCATTCATAAATCACTACTGAAATTACAATTAGATAAGAATATTCTTTTGTTGTTCTTGTTATTTTTGTTATCCTCACCATCTTTTGTTCATTGGTCTTTTACTTTAAGTTCATACTCATATCATATTTTCTGCTTTGGACTAATATTTTACATTGAGGCGCATAAAGATGAATTACCAATAGTTGTTTTCGGTAAGTTGTCAATCTTGCGTTCATTGCCAATTTTATTTAATTATCAATATATTCCGATTGTTGCTATTTTTGGAGTATTTGATGTTTTTACGAAGAGACCAATTCTTAACAAAAAAATACTTGCTTGGATTATGCCAGGAGCGATTGCATTATTCTCTATTGTATTTTTATATATGAGATCAATATTAATTGGCAAGCATGACAATCCAGCCATATCGACTATGGATTCTGGAGAAGTGATTAGGTATAGTTTTCTAGAGAATATCTCTTCATTTTCTGAAGTATTATCTTTTTTATTTAGCAGGATCTACGATATTTTTGAGTATTTTTATTCAATGAATCAGAGTTTATTTTTTAGCTCAAGTTACTCTAATCATCACTATTTGTTTGGCTTGTTTGGCTTAGTATCAGCATTTCTTATATTTCTCTATATTAAAAAAATTAATAGTAAGCTCTATTCTTTTTTGGCTGTTTATATATTTGCACATATGTTAATGTATTTGTCAGGTGTAATTCCTATGACACCATCCAGGCATTCCTTAATACTTCTACCGCCATTTGCATTAGTATTTGCTATTGTTGTCAATGAAGCATTATTTAAGAAAGCTTTTGATAACAAATTTTATTTTTCAATTGTATTGATATGGTTTGCTACAATTTTTGGAAATTATATGCTGAGTAATAATGTGAAACAAATGTCAATGGAAAAAGTTGATACTATTCTCACAACTTATGAAGTTAATGATTTGATTATGTCGCCATGCGATATTGAGCCAGTTCTGCATTTGGAGATTAGGAAAAAATACAATACGCTATATAAATGTGGATCAAGGGTGATAAGAAGGTTATCAGATAGTGTTAATCAAATTGGCTTTTACTCTCATAATGGAGTAACGCTAACAGATGCGCGTAATCTTATTAAGGATTATTCAACAGGTAAATGGATTTTGTTAAAATCGTTTGATTCTAAGGGAATACACAAAGACAATAAAGATGATTCTAAGTATAGATTATTTATTTTCAAAAAAAGGATTTAAATGCAAATTGTAATACCCATGTCTGGATTTGGAGAAAGGTTTAGACAGGCAGGATACACTGTCCCCAAGCCTTTGATTGAAATTGATGGCAAGCCAATTATTCAATATGTGGTAGAAATGTTCCCTGGCGAGAAAGATATTGTGTTCATTTGCAACAAAGATCATTTACAAGAGCCAAAATACAGAATGCGTGAAATCCTGGAATCTATTGCACCCAGTGGTAGAGTTATTGGGATTGATCCACATAAATTAGGACCTGTACATGCCGTATTGCAAGTAATTGATGAACTGGATCCTGATAAAGCAACAATAGTAAATTACGCAGACTTTACTTGTGATTGGGATTATGTTGATTTTTGCAGAATGATGCAAGACACCCAGTGTGATGGAGCAATCCCATGCTATCGTGGATTTCACCCACACACACTCTGGAGTAATTATTATGCATATGTTCGAGAGGAAAATCTGCAGGCATATGATATACAGGAAAAAAAGCCTTTTACAGATTCTCCAAGAGAAGAGTTTGCATCGAGCGGGACTTACTATTTTAAAAGTGGCAGGCTCATGCGATATTATTTTGAACGCTGTGTTGCTGAAGGTCTAACAGTGGGTGGTGAGTATTATGCCAGTATGGTTTACAAGCCAATGATGCAAGATGGATTAAATGTTCAGGTATATGAACTCGGGCATTTTATGCAATGGGGCGTTCCATCTGATCTCGAAGAATATTCTTATTGGTCTGACACCTTCCGTTTAATTCTAAATGAAGGCACTGCTCCAACACACAAGGGGAGTTTGATGCTACCAATGGTTGGGCTGGGTAGCCGATTTCAAAAAGAAGGGTACGAGGTACCGAAACCATTAATTCCAGTTTCTGGTCGGCCAATGTCAGTGCAAGCGTTAATGGACTTGCCACAGACTGATTGTCAAAGGTTTATCTTGCGCAAAGATATATTAGGCAGAGAGCAACTAAAAAAAGTTTTTCATGATATCTCTCCATTGTCTACTTTTTCTATACTTGATCATATGACTGACGGTCAAGCAAGCACGTGCGTTGAAGGATCAGTAGGGTTGAATATTGATGAACCGGTAACAATTGCTGCATGCGATAATGGCATGATTTATGATGCTTCTACTTTTCAATCATTAATGGAATTAGACGATATAGATGTTATAGTTTGGGGCGCTAGAGGCTATCCAGGGGCGATACGATCCCCTGAAATGTATGGGTGGATTGATGGAGATGAAATTGGTGTTGTCAAGGGTGTATCAGTAAAGCAACCATTATCAAGTCCATCGACGGATCCGATAGTTGTTGGCACTTTTACTTTTAAACGATTAGGGGATTTTCTTAAGAGTGTTGATCGTATGAAGGAGCGACAAGCTTTAGTTAATGGAGAATACTATGTTGATACAGCAATAAATGATGCGATTGCACTTGGATTGCGTTGTGTTGTCTTTGAAATTGATTATTATATCTGCTGGGGGACGCCAAACGATTTGCGTACATTTGAATATTGGCAATCTTGTTTTGATGGATGGTCTTCACATCCTTATACATTAGATGAAGATAAAAACGTATTGAACAATGTATAGAGATTTTAGAGAATATATTAAACCCTTTTTGGAGCACGAGGCTATTCGTTTTTTAATTGTTGGAGGTGCCACAGTGTTTGTCGACTTAGTCTGTTATTTTGTGTTGGTTAGTCTGGATTATGATACGCACCTATCAAAGGGTATAAGTTTTTCTGCTGGCACTATCTTTGCTTATTTTGCCAATAGCAATTATACTTTTCAAGGATCTAAAGGGAATTCTTTCATTTTTTTCATTTTTTGTTTATTGTATTTATCAACACTTGTGATAAATATTGTTACCAATGAAATAGTGCTGGAGTCGATGGGTCGTACAAATATATCGTTTGTATTTGCATTTGTTATTGCTACTATGCTATCAGCAATATTGAATTTTATTGGAATGAAGTATTATGTTTTTCAGAAACAAAAGAATTAGATCATGAAGAAATTATCTCTTGTTATTCCCTGTTATAACGAAAGCGAAAGCATTCCTGAGCTTTTAGAATCGTGCAATGAGGCTTTTTATGGAAAAGATGTCGAGGTTGTTATTGTGGATAATGGCTCAACAGACAATACACAAGAAGTCATTTCTAAGCTGTTGGGTAAGTATAAATTTGTTACTTTAGTGAGTGTAAAAAAGAATATTGGGTATGGCCATGGTATTGTTCAAGGGCTTAATAAGGCATCAGGGGAAATTCTTGGATGGACACATGCTGATTTACAAACAAATCCAGTAGACGCTATCGAGGGGTTGAATTTTTTTAATAATAATACGAATACATTTGTAAAGGGAAAGCGTTATGGGCGCCCCATACTAGATATTTTATTTACGATTGGCATGTCCTTTTTTGAAACTTTGTTGATGAAAACTCGAATGTGGGATATTAATGCCCAGCCAGCCTTGTTCCACCGTTCTTTTTTTGATTCTTGGAAAAATCCTCCTGATGATTTTTCATTGGATTTATTTGTATACTTTATAGCAAAAAAAGAAGGTTTAAATATTAAAAGATTTCCAGTTTTATTCAGTGATAGGGTCTATGGAAAATCACATTGGAATGTTAATTTTTCTGGAAAGTATAAATTTATAAAAAGAACACTTCAATATAGTTTTCTATTAAAACAGAGGTTTAAAGGTAGTGCATAAAATTCTTCATAGGGTTAATACCAAACAGGACTTATTGACCACCCCAATAGGTTTTGGCGTTGAAATAGATATAAGGTCTAATGGAGATCAATTGTATCTATGCCATGACCCATTCTCGAGTGGAGATAGTCTTGAAGAATGGTTGGAGCTATATAATCATGGAACTTTAATCTTGAATGTGAAAGAAGAAGGTTTGGAGGATCGATTGATTGAGCTAATGCAAAAATTTAGTATTGATGATTATTTCTTTTTAGATCAGTCATTTCCTTTCTTAATAAAATCAGCTTCTAAAGGAGAAAATAAATGTGCAGTGCGTGTCTCTGAATTTGAAAATATTGAAACAGCCATGAAACTCAGTGGAAAGATAGATTGGGTGTGGGTTGATTGTTTTACACGTTTTCCATTAACAGCTAAAGATGCAAAGCGTTTACAAATTGATGGGGGTTTCAAGCTTTGTTTTGTTTCTCCTGAGTTACAAGGAAGAATGAATAAAGATTATATAAAAGAGTACCGTGATAGAATCAAGTTTCTTGGGATTAGAGGAGATGCGGTATGTACCAAACATCCAGAACTTTGGGAGTAACTTGGTCTGATCTTATTAGGGATCGATTATTTGTGGCTGGATTGGTAATAAAACTAATCCTAATTTTTGCATTTATTCCCACAATACAAACAGAATGGTTTGTACCATTTATTGTAGATGCAATTGAGAATCCTAGTTTTAGTCCATGGTCATCATTTATCAGCTCTGATAAAGATATTCTAGCGTTCCCTTACGGCCCAATTATGCTGTTGGCGCATTTACCTACAACGTTTTTAGGCTGGGTAATAGATAGCGCTACTGGAGCTAATTATTTCTCTGGCCTAGGCTTTAGACTAAGTTTACTTGGTGCAGACATGTTGCTATTAATTTTATTGTTACAGCAATTTGAGAGTCGTTGGCGTGGCTTATTGATTCATTATTGGCTTTCTCCGCTGGTGTTACTCATTACCTACTGGCACGGGCAGACAGACCTAATTCCAATAGTATTGTTTATGACCTCTATTATTCTTCTAAAGAAAAACAAATTAATGCTTAGTGGTATGATTTTGGCAGCATCTGTAGCCGCAAAGCATAGCATGTTAATCACTATGCCATTCATTCTTATATACTCATGGTTTAAGCGTAATAATATTAAAGATGTCTATAGGTTTGTTTTATATTTTTTATTAGTGTTTTTATTGTTTGAAGGCTTGTTTTTATTTGACTATGGATTTCAACAAATGGTACTTAGCAATAGAGAGGCAGAAAAAGTTTTTTGGCTTGCTATATCTATGGGCGATCTGTTAAAGGTTTATATACTGCCTTTGGTTTATTTGCTTTTGGTTTATTTGACTTGGAGATTAAGGAGGATCAACTTTGAACTCTTATTGGCTACTTTAGGAGTTGCATTTAGTGTCTTGATTCTATTAACGCCTGCACCACCTGGATGGTTTTTGTGGCTAACCCCTATACTAGCATTGCACTATAGTCGAGGAAACGGTAATGCAGTGCTACTTGGCTCTCTCTTTAGTTTGGCTTTTGTGATGTATCATTCTATTTATAGTACAGGCGCCAAAATAGCTTTTTTTGATAATTTAAGCCTCTCTATGAATATTATTAATCTCTCTGATATGCCGTATATTCAATCCTTATTGAATACAGCTATTATTGGACTTGTAATGGTTATAACATTACAAGTCTTTAGAGATGGAATAAAAGGTAGTGATTATTATCATTTAGGTAAAAAACCCTTGGTCATCGGTATTTCTGGGGCGGATAATTCTGGAAAATTAAATTTTGTAGAGGCGTTGACAGGTCTATTTGGTAAAAATAAAGTTTTAACTATATCCGGTGAAAATTATTTTAACTGGGATAAATACTCACCTATGTGGCAGACAATAACAACCTCTAATCCCCGTGCAAGTAATATTTTTCTTATGATTAGCGATCTACGTAAGATTATAAGCGGAGAATGGATAAAAAGGAGGGGGTATAATCGTGATACAGGTCTTTTTTCTACGGAGAAGATACATCGGGGTCATCAAGTAATTATAGTTAGTGGTTTGCACGCCCTTCATACAAAACAGTTGATTGAAATACATGATGTAAAATTTTTTCTTTCGAATAAAGATGATAATCAGAAAAGCGTGAATAATGTAGATTTTGAGAAATACATTCAACCTCAGCAAAAGAGCGCTGATATTATTTTTGAAGCGCAGACTAAAAGTAATAAAAATATTGATTTAACCATTAGAATTCGTAACGGAGTTTACTACCAAGAGTTGTTTAGAGTGTTGATAGGAATCTGTGGACTGCAAATGGAGGTAATTGAACTTGATGAATATGGTAATGTTGAGCTTATTGTTCAAGGTGATATTCAATCTGGTGATATTAGACTTGCCGCAAATGTAATTACCCCGAATTTGAGTGAATTCATCGACCAAGAAAGTGGTTTTCATGGCGGTACAATTGGCGTAATGCAATTAGTGGCATTAATGGAAATTGATGAAGTGTTAAAAAGAAGAAGAGCGGCGGCATAGTGTTAAAGATTTACCAAGACAAAGTAATATTAAAGCCAAAAGCTGTCATATTTGACACAGATAATACTTTATATTTGTATGAGGTTGCGCATCGTGCAGCTATGAAATCAGTAATGAAAAAGGCAGAAAATACATTGGGAATTAGTAGTCAAGATTTTCAAGAAGTTTTTGATTTATCAAGAAAAGAAATAAAGCTGCAGCTAGGTAACACTGCTAGCTCTCATAGTCGTTTACTTTACTTTCAAAGAGCTATTGAAAAACTTGGAATGGGTACAAGAATTTTTCTAACACTGGATCTTGAGCAAACTTACTGGAGAGAATTTTTGGTTAATACTAGATTATTTCCAGGAGTGAAAGAGTTTTTGCAGCAATTAAAGAGTATTGGAATAAAAACAGCCAATATTACAGATTTAACTGCACAAATTCAATTTAGAAAAATAGTATATTTTGGCTTAGATGAGTATTTTGACTACGTAGTTACTTCAGAGGAGGCTGGCTGCGATAAGCCAAATATTGAACCTTTTAAAATGGCGCTTAATAAACTTAAGACTGATCCAGAAGATGTTTGGATGATTGGAGATAGTCCTGAGAATGATATCTATGGTGCTAAAAGTAATTTTAAAATGACAACTTTACAAAAGATACATAAAGGGGTTAAAGTTGGAAGTAATCAATTTGCACCAGATGTGTCTTTTGATCATTATTCTGAGCTTATAAGTCTGATTTCAGATTTATAAAAAAATTGATATTGATAAAGTGAATAAGATGCGTGAAACTGTTGAGAAATTTTGTACAATAATTGGATTAAATCCTATGTTGGTTCAAGGTGCTGGCGGCAATATATCTTGGAAAGATGAAAACACTCTTTGGGTTAAAGCATCTGGAATGTGGATGGTTGATGCTGAAAAAAAAGATATATTTGTACCAGTTGATCTAAAAAATATTAGAGAAGAAATAGCAAAACATAATTATTCTATTGATATGCAAACATTAACTTCATCTGAACTACGACCATCAATTGAAACTATTTTGCATGGTTTGATGCCACATAGAGTTGTATTGCACGTGCATGCCGTTGAAATATTGCCGTATTTAGTTACCCAAAATTATTCAAAATTACTTAATTCTATTTTAGAAGGTATGTATAACTCTGCTTATGTTGGCTATAAAAATCCAGGCCCTGATTTGGCGCAGGCAATCAGCGAAATATTTTTACGTTCACCAGAAACGCAGACTCTATTTTTGCAAAATCATGGAATTGTTGTTGGTGGTAATGATGTTGACGAAATTAGTAGAATTTTAGATGACTTAATTGATAAAATGAGTAAGCATTCAAACAATATAATTAACCCATGTAATGTTGTTAGTGTAGCCCCGCCTCCGAATGGATACCTTCCAATTTTAGATAATGAGATAAATAATTTGGCTTTGGATGAGAATTGCTTTACTCATGTTTGCAAAAATTGGGCTTTATACCCTGACCATGTTGTTTTTTTAGGGAGAAATTCATTTTGTTATGATAATGTAGAGGAATTTTCATCCTCCAATGTAGGGCCA
>Ga0209559_1000780_pt1 | contig 17824 bp, 19 predicted proteins | sample SaaInlV_110m_DNA_FD_184677 | JGI IMG/M metagenome (GOLD analysis project Ga0209559, IMG submission 184677) | Marine microbial communities from expanding oxygen minimum zones in the Saanich Inlet - Saanich Inlet SI074_LV_165m_DNA (SPAdes) (version 2) | ecosystem: Environmental > Aquatic > Marine...
CTGATCAGCTTTCTGAATTATATAAAAACAGAAAGATATTTAGGCCGCTTTTGCTTTCTTCAAAACAATCTTTTGCTTTATATTTGATAAAAAGTGTGATTGGATTTGATTTTGCAGTTGGAATTTGCTTAAATTTGTCTATGCCAATAAAAAAGTTGGCTGACAAAAAAACAAAAAATATAAGAAAGACAAGTAATCATGGAAGAAATAAAACGCCTGTTATTGGAAGAAAAGGCGGCGCTTCTCGGGGACATTCGGGAAAAAACAGGAAAAAACAAAATAAACAGTGATATCGGTGACGCTATTGATTCTTCTGTAGAAGAACAGGAACGTGAGTTAGACCTATTACTACAAGATCGGGAACAAGCTAGACTTAAAGGAATTGAAAATGCTCTTCAACGCATGGAGTCCGATGACTTCGGTTACTGTGAGGAGTGTGGTGAAGACATTTCCAAAAAAAGACTGCTGGCAGTACCTTTGACCCGTATGTGTATCAATTGCCAGTCAACTGAAGAACGCAGTCGGCTTGCGCAAAATGCTTTTTCCCGTGCAGACTACTCCAGTCAAGTTTTAAGTGACGAATAATTATTGAGCCTCACTCCGGAAACCGTGAGTTAGATTAGATGCAGCCTTAAGCTAACATTTCAAAGGCATTCACAGTTACCGACTCCAGTTGCATTAAGTGTGTTGATTAAAACCAGTTACGAAAAACAGTGCCTGAATTTACAGTTTTTAATTCCGGAGCAGTATGGCCAATCTGCTGAATTATGACGCCGGCCAGTTACTGGCCTTTATTTTGGTACTGGTTCGTGTCAGCGGAATAATCTCAACTGCGCCTATCTTCGGCAGTTCAGTTTCGCCACCTCAAGTAAAGATTGTGTTGAGTCTGATGCTGACGCTGATTCTCTACCCTTTCATACCTGAGATACAAGTTTTTCCTGATCGTCCGGACCATTATCTTGTGCTGATCGCGAGTGAACTGCTGATTGGCTTGGTACTCGGTATGATCGGTCGTTTTTTATTTTCTGCAGTCGAATTCGCCGGAACAGTCATCGGCTTTCAAATGGGACTCGGGATGGCCAACGTCTTTGATCCGCAATCACAGCAGCAGGTTTCTCTGGTGGGAAGATTTGAAAGTACGACCGCGACACTCATTTTCCTGGCCATGGACGGACACCTGATTGTCATTCAGGCTCTTGTCAGAAGCTACTCTGTTCTGCCTCCAGGCGGTGCGAGAATCAGCCAGCCTTTGGTTGAAAAACTGACAGAACTTTCCGCAAGTATATTTGTCATTGGCTTACAAATAGGTGCGCCACTGATTGTTGCTCTTTTTCTCGCTAACGCTATTGTCGGACTACTGGCACGTTCAGTTCCGCAAATTCAGGTTTTCGTAGTTGGTTTTCCACTGACCTTATTACTCGGATTTTTGTTTCTGTTTTTCGGTATGCCTTTTTATGGACAAGCGGTACACAAGATGTTTGAGATGTTTGACTCACAATTATTTAGTGTGCTTAAACTATTAGGCGGATCTAGCTAACTATTTGAAAAATGAAAACTTAGCTTGAAGAGCAGGTAGATCATCAGCACTCATCCGCATTTTGCGATAAACCCAATACTTAAAGCACTTTTTTCTTGAAAATCAATGGCAGAACAACAAGGTCAGGAAAAAACTGAAGCACCAACGGAGAAAAAACGCAGGGAGTCACGAGAAGAAGGGCAAGTTGCCTTCAGCAAGGAACTCTCCTCTGCGGCTTTGCTGGCAGGAATTGTACTCACCTTAGTGGCGACAAGTCCTCTTATCCTCGATTCATTTCGGGAACTCATGACAAGAATGTTCCGACAGGTGGCATCTCCTGATGAGTTGTCCATCAACAGTATTTATACTTTATCAGGAGAAATTGTCACCACCATACTCCCTGCCTTCGCACCATTCATTGCGGCTATTGTTTTTATCGCTATTTTTGCTTCTGTTTTACAGGTTGGTGTGCAGATCACTTTTAAAGCCATTGCACCTAAATTCAGCAAATTAAGTCCCTTAACTGGAATCAAACGTCTTTTTTCATCACAGTCTCTTGCCGATTTTCTCAAGAGTATGGCAAAACTGATTATTGTTGGCTTTGTCGGTTATTTAACTTACATAGATAAAATCTCAGAATTGAACGGACTTTCTATTTCAACTCCGGAGGCAATTCTGAAATACAATTTTACTGTGGTTGCCGAAGTTGCTGGAAAGATCGTGTTAGCGCTTGCGGCAATTGCAATTTTTGATTATTTTTATCAACGCTGGCATCATGAACAGCAAATGATGATGACCAAACAGGAAGTCAAGGAAGAGACTAAACAAACGGAAGGTGACCCCCAGCTTAAAGCCAGAATTCGCCAGATTCAACGCGAAATGTCAAACGCGCGGATGATGCAGGAAGTGCCGAAAGCGGACGCGCTGATCGTCAATCCAACTCACTTCTCAGTTGCTGTGCTTTATGACCGTGATGCGATGTCTGCTCCTGAAGTTACCGCAAAAGGTGCGGATCACATGGCCCTGCGGATGCGTACAATTGCCAGAGAAAATAATGTGCCCATCCTCGAACGACCAGAATTGGCACGTGATTTATATGCAAACGTAGAAATCGGTGAAGACATTCCGGAAAGATTTTACAAAGCAATTGCGGAAATACTGGCCTTTGTTTACAGACTCCGCAAGAGATAATTTTTTCGCAGTCCTGCCCCTTTCAAAACAAATCCTCACAGGATCGCTGGAATATTTTCCAAATTTTGTTTTTGGAGCATTATTTGCAACAGGCAGACCCGTGCGTTTCGTTTTTGAAATGCGGATATTTTTAACGACCTTTTGGTAATGGATGACCAGTGGCCGCAGCAAGTATACCTTTAAATAATATAATCAGTAAAGCTGACATTGTTCTCGCCATAGGCGTGATGTCAATTCTGCTGATCATGGTGGTTCCCCTTCCACTAATAGTTCTCGATCTACTCCTTGCATTAAGCATCACAGTAGGAGTACTGATTCTTTTTGTTGCTTTATTTTCGGAAAGTTCACTCGAGTTCTCCTCCTTCCCTTCAGTACTGCTCATTGCCACGATTTTCCGGCTTTCTCTTAATGTTGCCTCCACTAGACTTATTTTACTGGAAGGTCATCAAGGACCAGGCGCAGCAGGATCGATTATTAATTCTTTTGGCGAGTTTGTAGTCGGAGGAAATCAGATTGTCGGTATCATCATCTTCCTGATTCTGGTTATCATCAATTTTGTTGTCATCACCAAAGGTACAGGACGTATCGCTGAGGTTGCTGCACGTTTTACTTTGGATGCCATGCCTGGAAAACAGATGGCAATTGACGCTGATTTAAACGCGGGGCTGATTGATGAAGACGAAGCCCGTCATCGGCGTTCAACCATTCAGCGTGAATCGGATTATTTTGGATCACTTGACGGTGCCAGCAAATTTGTACGCGGTGACACAATTGCAGGTTTAATTATCACTTCAATTAATATCTTAGGCGGACTGCTGGTAGGAATCACTCAGTACGATATGTCTGCCGGAGATGCTTTTGATGCTTATGCGACTTTAACCATTGGTGATGGACTCGTCTCGCAAATACCCGCGCTGATAATTTCAATCGCCGCAGGTATTGCCGTTACCAAAGCTTCCGGCGAAAATAAAATTTCTGTTGATTTACAAAAACAAATTTTCAGTAATGTTCAGGCATTGTATGTAGTTTCTGCAGTTCTTGTTACTTTTTCATTAATCCCGGGCATGCCGGTGGTTCCGTTTTTACTGTTGGCACTTGCTACTTTCACGTTGGCGCAAACGAGTAAACGTTCCAATCTGAATATTGCCACTGACGAACACCAGGAAGAACAGGCACGTCTACAAAAAGAAATGAGTGAAGAACCGGAAGATATTGAATCGCTTCTCACGATTGACATTCTTGGGCTGGAATTGGGTTACGGAATGATACCGCTGGTGGATGAAGAACAGGATGGTGAACTGCTGAAACGGATCAAGGCTATCCGTCGTCAAATTGCCATTGATTACGGATACATCGTCCCTCCGCTACACATTAAGGACAATCTTGAACTCTCTCCAGGTGAATATTCAATTACCATCAAAGGTATTGAGATTGCCCGTAATGAACTGATGATGGGCCACCACCTTGCCATGAAGACCGGAGATGTGGATGAAGAGATTCCTGGCGTTGACACAGTTGAACCGGCATTTGGACTTCCGGCAATCTGGATTGCGGAGGAAGATGAGGAACGCGCTCAATTTGCCGGATATACAGTTGTTGACCTACCTACTGTTTTGGCTACACATCTGACAGAAGTCCTGAAAAATCATGCATTTGAATTTATCGGACGTCAGGAGACTCAAAAACTTATTGACTCTCACGCCAAATCCGAACCAAAAGTTGTTGAAGAATTGATCCCATCACTGTTATCATTAGGTGTTGTGCAAAAAGTTCTGCAAAATTTACTTAAAGAACTCGTATCTATCCGTGACCTGCATACGATTCTTGAGACACTGGCAGATGTTGCTCCAATCACCAAAGATCCTGATTTGCTCACAGAACACGTTCGTCAGAGTCTTTCACGACAGATCACCAGACAATATCAAACACCGGACGGGATGCTGCCCCTGATTACAATGAATCAGGATTTGGAGAATCAAATTGCCACAGCAATCCAGGATTCTGGTCAAGGTGCATATCTTGGCTTGAATCCTAACATGGCACAGGCGATCATAAATGGAATCGACGGGATGATGGAGCAATTTACGATCAACAATTATCAGCCGCTTTTGCTTTGTTCACCGCTGATTCGTCCGCATGTTAAAAAGCTGGTGGAGCGTTTTATTCCTAATCTTGTGGTACTTTCACATAACGAGGTAGCACAGGATGTCCGTATTGAAGCACTCGGTGTAGTTGAATTAAGCGGTTAAGCGAAAAAATATTGAGTTTTGCTTTGTAGAAAAATCAACTCAAGACTCAAAACCAAAATCTGTTAAAAAGCAAACTTATGAATCTCAAGCGCTACCGTGTCAATAATATCAAAGAAGCTTTGAAATTCATCAAGCGTGATCTGGGTCCAGACGCACTGATCGTTTCTACCCGTCAGGTAAAAGAAGGCAAAGGTGCTTTTGGAATGTTCGGTAAAACAATGTTGGAGGTAACTGCTGCACCAGGTGAAAAGAAAAAAAACAGTGCTGTCTCAAAAGTACCGGCCACAAAAGCACTTGAAGCATACAGCGGCGGTGCAGATACTGTAGAAAACGCACTGGCTGATACATTCATGAGACCTCAGAAAAATTCCACACTTTCGGTTACAGATCAAACACGTAACATGATGCTGCCGATACAAAAAGAGCTGCAGGGAATTCGACTGACTTTAGGAGATTTGACTTCACAGACAAATGCTTTTGACGATCATCTGGTCGGTGAGTTGAAACACGAGCTTGGAGAAATGCGGCACATGCTGCATGTTTTAGCTTCACGGACGGGTAACCTCAGTGATCCGGATCTGCCGGAAAATCTGCTGCTGTTATATCAGCAAATGAAATTCAGTGGTTTAGAAGAAAAGTTCGCCCGGCGGCTGGTTATGGAAGCTCAGCGTAACATGACTGAAGAAGATCTTGAAAATTTCGCTTACGTGAAAATTTTCCTGGCCCGGATGTTGATGAAAATAATTAAAATAACCAGAGGTCTTGAGGGTCTTAAACCTTCGCAAAGAATAGTAGCATTGCTCGGACCAACCGGTGTCGGTAAAACAACAACTGTCGCCAAAATCGCTGCTGAGCAAATGCGGAAATACAAACGAAAAGTAGCACTGATTTCTGTTGATACGAGCCAACGTTCCTCTGCGGAACAATTACGTTCTTTTGCCAAAATGATAAAAGCCCCATTCAGTGTTGTAAAAGATAAAGCAGAACTGAATCGTCTAATCAGCAAATATGAAGATTATGATTCAATCATCATTGATACAGACGGTTGTTCTCAACGTAATGACGCTCAATTGTTTGAAATGCGTGAAATTTTTGACGAACGCGGACGTATCCATAACTCACTCGTACTTAGCGCGACAAGCAAAGACGTTGACATGAATGAAGTCACAAGGAAATTCGGCTGCATGCCGATAGACAGTATTATCTTCACAAAACTAGACGAAAGCGCCACTTACGGTTCTCTCTTCAACCATGCTATTCGTTTCAAAAAACCGCTCTCCTTTTTGACGTTAGGACAGAAAGTTCCTGAAGATCTTGAGATCGCCTCAAGGGAACGTTTGGTCGATTTACTACTGAACATTTCCGGAACATGAGTAATGAGTAGAAAACATGCCCACTACTAAAAACCCCTACAACGAAAAAACTCAGCAGAGTAGAGAAGATCTGCTCATTAAACATGCCCCTTTGGTTAAACGTGTGGTAACCAGAATGGCCGCCCGCTTTCCTCCGGGAGTGGACCATCAAGAGCTGTATCAAGTCGGTATGATCGGACTCCTGGACGCAGTTGACAAGTTTGATCCAACCCGGGATGTTAAATTTAAAACATACGCTGAATTCCGCATTAAGGGTGCAATCCTTGATGAATTGCGATCCATGGACTGGGTGCCTCGTTCAGTGCGTGCTGCCACCAATGAGTGGGGCAAAGCGTGGCGTAGCCAGACCATTGAATATGGACGTGAGCCGAGTGACCAGGAAATGGCGGATCATCTGGAAATGAATTTGGAGGAGTATCATGAATTTATTCTCAAAGCGAGCCCGACACCTTTAATTTCCGTAGAAGAATTTAAAGCACATTCCAACCAGGAAGACAGCGTAAGTTTACTGGATATTCTCGCCAAACCTGGAGAGAAGGATCCATTCGTTCTGCTTTCGATGCAGCAGATGAAGAACAAACTCGCAGATGCGGTTGCTGAACTTGAGGAACGCGAACAATTGGTACTTTCACTGTATTATCAGGAAGAAATGAACCTGAAGGAAATCGGCGAAATCCTCGGAGTTATTGAATCGCGGGTATCGCAAATAAGAACAAAAACAATCCTCAAGTTACGCGCCAAACTGCGCTTGATGACCAGAGACGGTATGGAGGATTAGCTGTCTACTAAAAGTGAAATGCCGCATGATAATTCATCATTAACTCAACTGCTTGAGGAAATGGTCGAGCATCAACTGACCAAAGTTCTCAGAGTTGCCCGCGAAATTATTCCAGACGCAACTCCGGAAGACATCCGTAACCCCCAGGATTTTCCAGAACTCTCCACCGACTCCCTTTTCAACTACGAAGATGGTATCCTCACGGGTTATCTTTCTATTCAAACTGCATTACGCAACCGTAACAAAGCTTAAATTGGGCAAGTTGTTTTTAGCTTTCATGCAGAATTAATTACGGTTAAGCTGAGGAGCTAAAGTGATTTTCCTGAACAGCTCACTTGTTCCCGAAGATCAACATTCATTGTTCAAAAACCCCCTGAAGAAAGAAAAACTAATGTCAACAAAACCAATCAGCCGTTTTCCAGTTCCTGAACTCAAAGATTTGCCGGAAGACATCCGTGAAAGGATAATTGCGGTCCAGGAAAAATCCGGATTTGTGCCAAACGTCTTCCTCGTGCTGGCTCAACGCCCGGATGAATTTAGAGCGTTTTTCGCCTATCACGATGCATTGATGGAAAAAGAAGGCGGTCTCACAAAGGGTGAACGCGAAATGATCGTGGTAGCCACTTCAGGCCTCAATCAATGTACATACTGTGTTGTAGCCCACGGTGCGATCGTGCGTATTCGTGAAAAAAGTCCGCACCTCGCAGATCAACTTGCCACAAATTACCGCAAAGCGGATATCACTCCAAAACAGATAGCAATGCTCGATTTCGCCGTCAAAGTCACTCTGAGTTCTGCTGAAATCAAAGATGCTGATTTTGAGGAAATGCGAAAGCACGGATTTTCTGATGATGAAATCTGGGACACTGGCGCAATTTCCGCTTTCTTTGCGTTATCCAATCGTATGGCAAATTTAACAAGTATGAGGCCAAATGATGAGTTTTATCTGCTGGGGCGTATTCCAAGAAAATAGGCTGAAACCACGCAGCAGACAGCCTCGTGCAAAACAAAATTATTTTGTCAGGCAACTGTTAAAATTTCTGGGACTGCTCTTAGCGTTTTGTTGGCTGAGTCAGTCGGTAATGGCTGAAACACTTTTGCTGAAAAGCAGCAAGGGCGTGCCTTTCCAGTTATATAAAGTTGCGGATGGACTCGGGGTTCCGTGGGGTATGGCCTTTATCGGTCCGGAGCAGATTTTGTTGACTGAACGAAACGGAAAGATTGGAATTCTGGATACAGTAAGCGGCATAATTACCAGAATCACAGGCGGACCGAAAGTGATGCATTCCGGACAGGGCGGTTTGCTGGATGTTGCGGTTCCTCCGGGTTATTCACAGCGAGACTGGATTTATTTTAGCTACAGCAAAGCACAGCAAGGCAAAGGCGTTACCACACTGGCTCGTGCCAAACTGAAAGGTAAGCGTCTTGTTACATTGCAGGATATGCTGATTACACGTTCCGCCAGCACTACCGGTAGACATTTCGGTAGCCGCATTACCTTTGATGGAACAGGGCATCTTTTTTTCTCGGTTGGTGATCGCGGAGTACGTCCCAATGGTCAGGATTTATCCACACACGCCGGCTCAATTCTACGTTTAACTCTAGACGGCAGTGTGCCTGAAAATAATCCTTTTGTGCAGCAGAAAAACGCCCTGCCGGAAATCTGGAGTTATGGACACCGCAATCCGCAGGGAATGTTCTATGACAAAAAACACCAGCGTCTATGGTCAATTGAACATGGTCCACGCGGAGGTGATGAAATAAATCTAATCCTGCGTGGACGTAATTACGGTTGGCCTGTTATTTCCTACGGCAAGGAATACTGGGGTCCTGTTCAAGTTGGAGAAGGTACCGAAAAAGAAGGCATGGAAAAGTCGATTAAGTTCTATGTCCCCTCAATTGCACCCGGGAGTTTGATTGTCTATTCCGGAAAAGCCTTTCCTGCCTGGAAAGGAAATTTGTTTGCGGGTGCCTTAAAGTTGACACACCTGAATCGTGTAGAAATTGACAATTCCGGCAAGGCTGTTGCCGAAGATAGACTACTGGAAGGACTTGGTGAACGCATCCGCGCACTGGTAGAAAGTCCTCAAGGATGGCTTTATTTTTCAACTGACAGTGGAAAAATCTTTAGACTAAGACCGCTAGTTAATAATCCATGAATTTTAAAAAGCTTCTCAGCATTCTGAGAAGATCAAAGGAGCTTATCTGCAAAAAGCAGTCATCATCGGCGTTGGTGCTGAACATGGATTAGGAGCTCAACTGGCTAAACTTTTTGCTTCCGAAGGTCTGCAAAAGAAATGGCAATTATGAAAAAACTGTTTCTGTCCTTAATCTTCTGTTTGCTGATTTTTAACTGGACTGAGCTGAATTTCGTTTATGCAAACAAGTACGTCGAAATCCGGAATGTGTTAGAGTTGAAGCGTCAAGGCTGGGAAGTTCTTGAAAAGCAGAGCGAAGTCGAACCACGTCCAGGACTGAAACCATATCAAAACCTCAAACGTGAAATTCATGTTGTCAAATATCGTCTTCGGAAAGGCAAGGAGTTTGTTTTCTGTCTTGTTGAATATGACAGCCAGTTGGATACTATCCGTGAAGCTTGCGATGTCAGTCAAGAAAATGCGGAAAGGCGTATTGCTCAATAAACCAGAAACTTGTGATCAGTTAAAATTCTTACGCATGGCTTTCAGTCACGTTTCTTTGTCATTCCCGCAAACGCGGGAATCCAGGGGGGTTGCCACAAAGCCTGTTTTCAAGCAGAGCGTTAGACTGGATCCCGGATCAAGTCCTGGATGACAAAATAATGAAATTAAATGAACCCACAAAAAACAATCCTAACAAAGGGAAATAATGAAAACAGAGACACGTACCGAAATCGAAGCAGCCGTTTTCCGCAGGTTGCTGAGTCACCTTGATTCGCGCAAGGATGTGCAGAACATCGAGCTGATGAATCTTTCCGGCTTCTGCCGTAACTGTCTGGCAAAGTGGTATTCCGCTGAGGCTGAGGAGCGTGGAGAGGAGATCACGGTTGATTCCGCGAAAGAACTTGTCTATGGTATGACATACGGTGAGTGGAAAGAGAATTATCAGAAATAATTATCAACCGCTTTAATCTGCCTAATTATAAGGACAAATAAATGAAAACACGAAAACTGGGTCTCAACGGTCCTGAGGTTTCAGTGATTGGCCTGGGCTGCATGAGCTTTACAGGATTTTTCGGTTCGACCAATAAAGCAGAAAGCTTCACATGTTTGGACTCGGCGCGGGATCATGGCATAAATTTTCTGGACACCGCAGAAATGTACGGCAAAGGTTTGTCCGAAGAATTGATCGGAGAATACCAGCAAAGCCGAGGTCACCGTTTCAGTATTGCGACCAAAGGCGGAATCGTTATTGGCGGGAAGCGTGGTCAAAATGATAATTCGGAAAAGGCACTTCGCAAAGCACTTGAAGGCTCGCTGAAACGACTCAAGGTTGAGCAGGTGGAACTTTACTACATTCACCGCCGTGACTGGTCAATTGAGATTGAAGACGTTGCGGCAACTCTGGCAAAATTCAAAAGTGAAGGTAAAATCGGTGGATTTGGATTTTCGGAAATTGCCCCTTCGTCGCTACGCAGAGCACACGCGGTGCATCCGGTAACGGCGGTACAAAATGAATATTCACTCTGGACGCGTTATCCTGAACTGGGAATGCTGCAGACCTGCCGCGAACTCGGAGTCGCTTTTGTACCATTTTCTCCACTGGCTCGTGGTATGTTAAGCGATACTTTTCCGGTTCCGGAGAATTTCGAGGAAACTGATTTCCGCAAGAACATGCCGCGCTTTATGGAGCCAAATTTTTCTGCCAACTGCAAATTGATTTCAGCTTTCCGGGACTTTGCGCATTCCCGCGGCTGGAGCACAACCAAAGCCGCTCTGGCCTGGGTTCTTGATCAAGGAGAGCATCTTGTGCCGATTCCCGGAACGCGAAGCGCTGCGCATCTGCAAGAATGGGTGGGAGCTGCTGAAATTAATTTCAGCGACGAAGACCGAGCGGAAATTGAACGAATCCTCCCTGTTGGTTTTGCGCATGGTGACCGCTACTCGGATGAGCAGATAGTCGGAGTTGAGCGTTATTGCTGAGAATATAAAGCCGATATTCTTGTAAAAAGTCCAAAAAAAGTGTCATTCCCGCAAACGCGGGAATCCGGGGACGGAGCAAACAGGTACGATGCGCCCATTGCTGTCATTCCCGTGAAAACGGGAATCCAGGGGTGTTACTGCGAATTCCTGCTCCCATCCAGAACGATGTGCTGGATCCCGGATCAAGTCCGGGATGACAAATGTAAGGGGTTTAATGAGTCAAAATAAACATAGAAGTATTGACAAAAATTCGTAAATATAATCCGTTGAGATTCATTTTCGTGCATAGCTATTTAGTGCGAGGGCAAGACAAAGAAAAGCATAGATTTTATCCCATTTGAAACCAGCTAATAAGGAGGCAGCATGGATCAAGCAGTATCAAAAACTTCTTTTCCGGAAGTGAAGCATCATAAAAATGAATCTAAGCTCCATAAACGGCGTCCTTCCAAGGAAGAGGACGAGAAGCTCCTGTCTCAATTTCCGAACAGCCTTCACGCAGCCAAACTACGGAGTGCGCTTCCGGAAGACAAACTGCACACTCTGCACAATCCAGTTGAATTTTCATGGAGGCAGTTCTGGGTCACCATGCTTTATGAAAACCTGCCTCCGGTGCTGATTGCACCCCTCGCTGTGCTACTGGTCGAGCGTTCGCTTTCTAGAGCATGGCATGTGATGAATCACCGCTGCCTGTTTGTGTGTTCACGCAAACACAATTCACGCGGCAATCATATTTTTTTCTGGGTCTTCTTCTATCCCATTTACTGGATGATCACCCTTGCATTGTTGCTGAGGTTTTTTGCACCTGAGGCTGTTGTGCTAAACGTTGATCTGTTTCAAATTAGTCTTGCCTATCTATTTTTTTCATTGCGGGCTCTGATTGTATCCGCCAAATACGGATATTATCGTCCAGAAGATTATGCGCAACTGCATCGCCCTGCTCCCAACTGGTCTGAGGCTCAAACCAACCGCCGCCTAGTGGGTGGTGGTTGGACCAACCCCGCAAACTTCCCTGGACTGATCGAGGATGAACTGATTTGCGCCATGGACGAAAACGATGTCGCACTGCAGGGGATCTCTTTCAAAATGGATAAGGAAACAAGCTCACGCCTCCGGAAGCATTCGACCGATGAGCTTTTTACGGCGGAAACGGGCTGTAATGAAAAGGATGAAGTCACTACCGGCTTCATTTTGCATCAAATTCTGAGTTCGGTTTACAATCTAAAATTCCCTCCGATTTACAGTTTAAGCTTCCTTATACTAGCCTTAGCGATAATGTTATGCACATTTTTGATACGATTAAGTTACGGATTGAATACTTTCGGCGATGCATCACTGGAAGTTTTCATCTTTATCGGTTGCCTGTTAGGTTTTTTTTTCGGAAGTCTAGGCAATCTGAACTTTGGAATGATATGCGCCCATGATTTCAACAGACGGGCGACTACCCTCAAAATACTAGGCCGGTTGATCCAGTATCCGGGTGTTCGCTTGAGCGAGTTATTATTTCATAAACCGAATCCGGAGGAAAAGGAGAAGGACAAAGAAAGCACAAAAAGCACGATGCAGGAGTCCAGCACGGGCGAACCAAATGATCCGTATGTTTACATTGACATAAAGAAGCCGGGGAATGTCTTTGCCTGGATGATCTGCCGCAAAACACTACGCTCCTTTGGTGAAATCTTTTATCTGCGCATTCAGGCATACACTTCCATTCTGCTTAGTTACGCGATTCTATGTGTGTTGTTTCTGAATGTAATCGCCTGGACGCAGACACGGCATCATGTCTCTACCATCTGGCTACTCATAATCATTGTGTTTTCCATTTCTGCCGTTTGCGTCTTTGCCATTTCCAAGGCGACCAAACTGCAAACTCTTAGTTCGGACCAACGTGATCAGGTGCAAAAGGAGTTGTTTTTTCTGGAAAAAGAACTAATGGATGCAGAGAATGCGGACAAAACCCTGGAATTCAAACAATTCAGCCAAGCCAAAGTCTTGTTACAACAGGTGGACGAGTCCATCAATTTTCATGAGTTGATCCACAAACCCACAAAAGTGATGGGCTACGCCGCCACCCAGAGCGTTATCAGTTCGGCGTTGGGCATCATTCTGACTGGATTTGTTTTGGCTGTGGAGGGCTTTTCCGGTTCCGGAATTTCTTATGATCTAAACGGTTGGTTTAATTATTGAGCGAAGGTAGTGGATTCATATAAAATAATTATCTTCGTTTTTATTATCATTCCCTTGAAAACGGCAATCTAGGGGAGTATCTATTTTTCTTTCCCGTAGAAGCGGCGATCTAGAGGAAAGTCTATTTTGTCATTCCCGCAGCAGCGGGAATCCAGGGCTGTTGCCGCAAAACAAGTTTGCAAACAGAACGATGTGCTGGATCCCGGATCAAGTCCGGGATGACAAAACATGGGAGAAATGATGTGTCTACTTTTTCAGCATAAAGTATTGTGTACCCTTAAATCGTAGAAATAATTATGGAAACAACTCAAGTTCTGGAAATCTTCAGCGATTTCGTCTGACCATGGTGCTACCTCGTCACCGGGCGTGTCGAACGATTGAAAAAGAAATTCGGACTGACAGTGCGCTGGACACACTTTCCGCTGCATCCGGAAACTCCGGATTCCGGGCTTTCGCTGGAGGAACTGTTCCGGGGGCGTGGTTACGAAATTGAGGCCATGAAGCAGCGCATGTCCGGATTGATGGCAGAGGAAAATTTACCTTACGGAAACCGCAGGCACACCTACAACAGCCGACTCGCGCAGGAACTCTCAAAGTGGGGCGAATCGTTTCCGGAAGGTGAAGCCCTAAACCTGAAACTCTTTGAGGCATATTTCGTTGAGGGGCAAAATCTCGCCGAACCGGAAGTCCTGCTGGACGTGGCTGAAGCCGCTGGGTTGTCCCGTGAAGTTGCGGAGGGAGTGATCCGGGAGCGCCTTTTCCGGGATGCGGTAGATGCCGATTGGCGACGTGCTCACGAGTTTGGTGTAACCGGAGTGCCAACCTTCGTTTCCGGAAATCAGGGACTCGTGGGGGCACAACCTTATGAGGCACTAGAGAATTTGATTCAAACAAACGTTTGAAGAATTATGAGGACATGAATTTTATGGTTATTTTGAACTAAGTATAGTGTCGCCGAAATTCAACTATTATTTTAAGAAGACACGAATATGAGTTCGTGATAAACTGGAAAAAGTACTGAGCTTAGACAGGTATTAATAATAATACAATAACGGAAATTATGAGTGAAATTCATTTTATGGTAGAAAATGCTCCGGAAGGGGGTTTTGTCGCTCGTGCAGTCGGAGAAGATATTTTCACTGAAGCAGATGATTTGGAAGCGTTACATGTTCAATTGCGTGATGCTGTGAACTGTCATTTCGATGAAGGACAGGGTCCAGGGCTTATCCGACTTCATATCACACGGGAAGAAGTTCTTGCTGCATGAGAATTCCACGGGATTTGTCTGGAACTAAACTCATCAGACGGCTACGGCGTTTCGGCTATGAAGTAACACGCCAGACTGGAAGTCACATAAGACTAACAACCCATGAAAAAGGTGAGCATCATGTAACTGTTCCAAATCATGACTCACTGCGCGTCGGCACATTGGCCGCAATTCTGGAGAAAGTTGCAGAGCATCAAGGAGTGGACAGAGAAAAACTATTAGAACAACTTTTCAGTTGAGTCCTATCAGTAACAGGTGTACCAATGGTTCTTAATCAAATTTTTGATGAAATTTTAAATTTGAAGATATCATTTTAAGACAAATCTAATGGACACCTTCTGCAAATTCAGTATTGGACAAATAATCCATCATCTCCGTTTTGATTATCGTGGTGTCATCATCGATGTTGATGCCGACTTTCAGGGATCAGAAGAGTGGTACCGTGAAATGGCAAAGAGCAAACCTCCGCGAGACAAACCTTGGTATCATGTTCTAGTTGACAAGTCCAACACCATGACTTACGTTGCAGAGCAAAACCTGGAAGAAGAACCATCTCCCCAGCCAATTCAGCACCCTCTGGTCGGAGAGTATTTCAACCGCTTCGAAGAAGGTTGTTACCTGTCCGATTTATGTTGACTGAATTCAGCAGTTTCTACTAGAACCATCACTATTATCATTCCAAACGTTAATTCCAATCGTAATACAAACTGTAATAATTAAATACAAGCTGGTAGTGAGCAAAGCGGATATGAAATCCATTGCCGCAAATAACAAAATAAACAGTACTCCAAACTGTACAAGAGGATAATCCGGATAAATATCCCAAATAATTTGAAATACTTCTTTCCTGCTCCAGTATGCGTTTTTCAGCATTGCCGTCACATCATCTTTACCAATCTCAGAAACAGGTTTTTCTCCAAGCTCAGGATAAATATGTGATTTGAGCAAAGTAACAGCCGATTTAGCATTTTTTTCTGTTGCTTGCGGAGCTTGTTGAATTTCCTCTTGCTGTGAAATTTGCTGAGGTATTGGGGCCTTCAGCTTTTCTACAGTTTCTTTTTCCTGAGCTTGCACCAGTTGAAGCGCTATTTTCTCTTTTTTTGCCTGAATTGGATTTACGCCTTCTTTAATTTTACTTTTTGCCTGGTCACGTTTGGTTCTAGCTTCTGCCAGTGTAACTTCAGGCCAGACTCCTAAAGAAGATGATTTTTGTTTACCGTCAAATCGAAAATCGAATCTCCAGTATTTTGATCCATTTGTATGAACTAGGAGATAAAGACCTCCGCCATCGGACAGCTTGAATTGCTTAGTTTTAGGTTCAGCCTTTTTGACTGCTGATTCAGTGAGTTTATTCCGTTTCATGTTTTAATTTTGCTGGTAAATTTAAATAACAAAATTAAAGCAAATCTTATACCAGCATTTTTACCATCATGCAAAATGACAGCAAGCGGTAAATTTTTTGATGTTTTTCATTATTCGGAATTATCATTCATTCGAAAGCGGGAAACCAAGGGAAGATCCACAAACAGTCGTTTCAATCAGAATGATTGCTGGATCACAATGAAAGGGGACTCTACTCATTTATTTCAAAATCAGTTGAATTTTGGAAAGGAAACATCGGTCGTTGTCTATGTTTATTTTCTAAATTAGCAAAGTGCTGGCAAACCGCGCCGTCTGTCAAAATCATGAATGACGGTGCAGAGAGACTTTGTAGTTCGGGGGACAAATAACCGGATTTTACTACAAGGAGGCGGTATTCTTTAAGCTCAATTCCAAGTTCAGTAAAGTCACTCAGTTTGTGAAAAGGACGTCTCTTTTCTGTCAGAACGGTCGTAATACCGTTCATGCTAAGAACCGCACATTCATTTTTGAAATAAATTTTTTCTGCATTTAATATTACATTTGGACCGCCACCACCCAATTCACCGCCGACAGTAACAGCCGTTTTATTTGTGCCCTGCAACTTGTTAATGATTCCCGGAGAAGCGATACCCGCAACCAAAACGCCTTCAATTTCTGCATCGATAAGCGCTTCAAGCACATCCGCACGATCACCCACTCCGCCTGCCGTAGGGTTATCTCCACTGTCTGCAAGAATAGAGAACTCACTGGGCAGCCATGCAATAGCCTCTTTCAGATCACCTGCCTGCATATCAAACGTCAGCTCATTGCGTTTTTGCCAATATGTTTCTGCTATTTCAGCACAGGTTTCTCTCCCCGCTTTCAGATCAGTACACGTAACAACCGTGGATGCAATCGCAGTTTCGCTATCTGCCCAGAGATAACCAATCAACAGATTTGCATCCAGAATTCCTTCACGCTGATCAAAGTTTTCAAGTTGTTTGTAGATACTTTTACAAGGTTCTATACAAGTTGAAGACATCTCACCTGACACCAAAACCGGAATTGGAGACCAAACAACCTTTGGTCTCCGGCCACCGTTCACGGTTGTAACAAGCAGTTTGGCTGCGCGATAATATGTTTTCTTTTCATCAATGTGCGGTGCAGTACGGTAGGCCGCAAAAACATCTATGTTCTGGATGATTTTGTCAGTAACATTTCCATGAAGATCAAAACAGACGGAAATTATGCATTTTTCTCCAACAAGGCTGCGAACCGCGCTAATCCAATCTCCTTCTGGATCTTCAATTCCGGGAACATACATGGCGCCATGCATGAGTAATAATACCCCATCCAGTGGACAAGCATCCCTGATCTGCTCCATAAATCCGCACTTGGTCTTCTCATAAAAATCGGCTTCTACCAGTCCTCCCGGAATAGCTTTATAATAAGAAAGCGGTTCTACTTCTATCTCGTACTTTTCAAAAGGGAAATCCACCAGATCAACAAGAGGTGAGCCCTGAACTTGCTCAAAATCCGCCTCTGTCTGAAAGAGTGGAGAATAAGTACTGCATTCTGTACTAATCCCTCCGATTGCTATTCGTTTTCGTTTTGACATTCAAACTCGACGTTTTTGCTGCAACGGGCTTTCACCCAGAACTTTTTCCAGCTCTGCGAGAAGATGTTGCGCGTCACGCTGATTGAAAACCATGGGCGGTTTGAATTTGAGTACGTTATGTCCCGGACCTTCGGTACTGAGCAGAATCTTCCGTGATTTCATTCTTTCAACAACGTAGTCAGCCTG
>Ga0209559_1000787_pt1 | contig 17618 bp, 18 predicted proteins | sample SaaInlV_110m_DNA_FD_184677 | JGI IMG/M metagenome (GOLD analysis project Ga0209559, IMG submission 184677) | Marine microbial communities from expanding oxygen minimum zones in the Saanich Inlet - Saanich Inlet SI074_LV_165m_DNA (SPAdes) (version 2) | ecosystem: Environmental > Aquatic > Marine...
TATGGCGCATTCGTACTGGGTGGAACAGAACAACTGTGATAAACTAACCATTTTTATATTCACCAAGCTTTATACTAATAAATCGAACACTGTGATGCTCTATCAAACCGGAGACAATGCCTATTTTGAAAGTTTAAATGAGAACGACCGTCTTTTCTTTGAAGCACGTTATTCTTTCTGAAGTGCCGCATGTGTATAATCCGAAAATCTCATTATCCATTAAATGAAGGTGATGCTTAGACTAACATTAAGAGGGCGCCCAACTGGCCTGTGAGCGTTGAACTCAGTCTGGTTGAGCTACAACTATGTTGATGTTAAGCAATAACCACTTCAAACACAAATACACATCGCTAGGACAGCCCCATCATCCCCTCAAAATAACCCCCACTAATTCTTCAAAGTCAGACAACCTCCAAGTAAAATCCCCTATTGTTGTAAATTATACCAAATTGTGATATACAATGCGTACCACTAACCAGCAGAATTACACTTTTCAATATCTAAACAGTACCCGGTATGAAACTTTTAGGATAGTATGAAAAAAGAATTTAGCATAAATGTAATATCAAATGCTTGTGGCGTCAAGCCCCACACAATCAGGACGTGGGAAAAGAGATATCAGGTCTTTACGCCAGAGCGTTCTAAAGGAGGGCAAAGACTATACAGTGAAGTTGATTTGACCAAAGCAAAACTCATTGTTTCATTGATAGAACAAGGTCACACAATATCACGTTTAGCTAGAAATTCAGTGCAAGATCTGCGTTCATTACTGGTTGTGAACAAAGGTGAAGATTCTGAATCGGGAAAGATGTTTAATACTGTTGAAACCAAGAAATTACTTCAGCATTTGGCTAATTTTAATATTGACATGGTTGCCTCTGGGATGCAGCACCTTCGTTTGAGTCTAGGGGTAAAAGAATTTATTTTTAAAATTGTTTTACCCGTAATGCAAGAGATTGAAAAACTGTATTTAAAAGGAATTTACTCGGTTACCCAAGAACATATTATTTCAACAATTGTTGGAGACCAGATTCACCAAATTAATTTATCTAATCACGGGCCTAACCGTGACCGATTTGCTATAGCGACTCCTGAAGGAAACGTACATGAACTCCCTATTATGATCGCAGAAATTATTTGTAATGCGAATCGTATTTCAACTAATTACTTGGGTGCTTCCCATCCGGCAGAGTGTTTGAGCGAAGCTGTTAATGCTCTTAAATGTAAAACTATAGTGATGGGGGTTATTTCATCAGCTCAATGGAATTACGAAAAGAATATTGTTCCATATCTTGAATCAATGGATAAATATTTGAAAAATAATGTAAAAGTTCTACTTGGTGGTGGCAGGGAGGTTGATTTTCCAGAATTTAAGAACATAGAAAATGTGAAGGTCATCAAAAGTTTTGAAGACTTCGATGAAATGCTTATAGAATTAAAATATAGTTTAAAATGAAAAAAGTGGGAGTTTTAGGCTCTGAGTAACCCCCACTTAATTCTTCACAATCAGCCCTCCTACACAACCTAGCCTTCATTTCCTATACAATAATCATTGGTGAGGATTTAGGTTTCTCTCAGTCATGCTATAACCTAAAGCGCACCCTTGTGGCTATGTCAGAGCGTACCGGCATGAGCATCAGTCAGGTAACTGATGCGGTGCTATACGCTGGCTTCCGTCTTTGTCGTATCCTATTCCGTTCCAAGGTTTACCATCCTTCCATTCCCCTTCATAATAATCTCCATTATAATAAGTTTCTTTACCTTGTCCATGATGTTTCCCATTTTTGAATCCACCAAAATACTCTCCGTATGAATAGGTAATCGTTCCCAATCCGTTCCAAGGTTTACCATTCTTCCTCTCATTCACAATCTTTGATTCTTTTTTTACTGTTTGTTTTACTCCATTTACCCAATTGTATTCGATGTTTCTATTTTCATCATAACCAGTTACGTTCCATTTATTTCCATTCTTCCATACACCCAACCAATAACCTTTACTATTGGAAAAAGTTATTTTCCCTTGACCATGTTTTCTCCCATCCTTCCACTCTCCTTCATACTTAACTCCACAACAACCGGTGTCTGTTCCTTGACCATGATATTCCCCATTCTTAAACTCACCATCGTATTCAAGTTCTCCATTATCTCGATTATATAATTTCCCTATTCCATCATATTTACCATTCTTCCAACCCCCTTCATAATACTTTTTCCCATCTGGTAAAAGGTCTTTTCCTTTACCATGTTTTTTCCCATCCTTCCAATCACCTATATACTTTTTTAAATTTTCAATATTAGTCAATGTCCCTAAACCATGATATTCACCATTCTTAAATTCTCCCTCATATGAATCCCTCCAACTATTCAATATCCCTTTACCATGATATTTCCCATCCTTCCATCCACCTACATATTTCAATTTACCAAGGGTCTGAGTTCCATTCCCATGTCTTTTCCCATTTTTAAATTCACCCAAATAGTTGAATCCATCATTAAAAACATATAACCCTTTTCCCTTACCTTTGGATATTTCTAAAATAACTTCTCCATTTTTGTCGTAACCCGTAATTTCCCATTTCCAAATTTTATTATTAGGGTTCCTATACCATACACCAACATATTTTTTCCCATCTTTTAGTGTTTCTATTCCTTTTCCATATTGACCCCCATTTCCAAAAACCTGACCTTCGAATATTCGTCCATACTCTAAGAACATTTTCCCATTACCAAAAATTTCTCCATCCTTCCATTCTCCAATCCACTTTCTTATTCTTCCAAAAGGATAAGTAGATGTTCCTCGACCATGTCTTTTCCCATTCTTGAATTCTCCTACATACTTTTCCCCATCAGGGAAAGTATCGGTTCCTTGACCATTTGGTTGATTATCCTTCCATTCTCCTTTAATCTGTTTTCCACTTTTAAAAGTATATGTCCCTTGACCATGTCTTTCCCCATTCTTGAATTCTCCAATATACTTATCTTCATCAGAGTAAGTAATAACACCAAGACCATTTGGTTTCCCATTCTTTACATCACCTGTATATTTTGGGTGAGTTTCTTTATCACCAAATCCTTTCCATACCCATCCACCATCATCAGGATTATCCCACCGATAGAGAGTTTCACCTTTATGATTATCTCCAATCACAGGAGAAGACAGAAGAAGAAAGGAGAGGATGAATAGTAGGTGTTTCACAGAGTTTCTTATAAGTGGTTTAATATAATCCAATTTATAACAGCAATCAGTTTGTTTTACAAGTATCGGTTGGCAAACTGTCTGTAGGGTGGTGAATCTAGTCTAATCTTTTGAGGAAAGGCTCAAAGCATATCCCAAATTGTACAAGAGTTTTAAGAGGGAAGAATATACTAATTTGCTCTTTTGTTTTCATCTAGGGGGCATCTGGGAATTCGAATGGTGAGATTAATGTGAACTGGTTCAGCTGGATCACCTGACAGTGATTTGAGATAGTAATGACCTGGATGCATTAGTACCGACTCAATTTCTGATAATGATGCTATCAATCTCATTTTTTGCTCCACTATGCTCCACTTCCAAAAACAACGTGGAGCAGCCCAAGCCCTGTTAAACACTGGTAGGCTCCACATTGCTCCACTACTCCACTTCTTTTTTAATATTATAATAATAAGATATAAATAGTAGAGTATTAGTATATTTGTAATAATCTGTACGAATTCAAAAACAACGTGGAGCAAGTGGTTTTTTGATGTAAACCATGTTAAACACTGGCTTCATACTGCTCCACATACATTAGCTAGACGTGGAGCAAGAGAAATAAAAACTATTAGTTGTAAGAATTCTGAAAGACTTCCGACTTAGGCTTGGTGTGGTCATTCATCGTTGAATGGTTTCTTGTTTCAGTAACCTAATACAGAAAGAGATAACATGAGAACAAAAACTTGTAGAGTTATAGCTGATTTTACCTTCAAAGAAGGAGAAATATCCAAACAAATTGAAGTGGTTAATGGCCCTGATGGTCTTCAAGTTACAGCAAAACGTAAAGGTTTCATAGGAATTGATCTTTCTATAGACATGGATAACCCAAATCGTATGATATTAACTGAAACTTGGGAAACTAGAGAAGACCATGGAGAATATATGAAATTTAGGGAAAGTGAAGGTCAAGATGGTTTGTTAGCCCATTTAATTTCTTCATTAGCAGAAGAACCAAAATTTTCGTGGTCAGAAGTTCAGGGTAGCTGGTAATAATAAAGTATCTTTAATAGGTAGATATGTAAGAGAATTATTTAAGTATCACTGTTGCATTCTCTAGAGGGTGCAACTATGCATCTACCTGCATTTGCTCCCCACAATTCCTTCACAGTTAGACACCCTTCACTATTCTCCACATACATTAGCTAGATGTGGAGCAATTGGACAATTAGTTAATTTCGAATACATCATTGTCCAGTGAGTACTTATCTGCAAAAAACAATTTGCACTCATTGAGTGAAGGGAATTCGTATTCTCTTGGACCACTGCCTCTACGTTTATCCATTGCAAAAGGAACAAGTTTTTTGAACTGTGAACATAATCTTCTAGCTTCCCAATTCCTGTGATTGGTTTTGTATGCCTTCGTATGTTCGTTAAAGCTGTAAAGCAGATCGGATTTAGCAACTCTATTAATATCATCAAAATCAAGGATCTTTCCTCCGACAGTAAAATCTTCATTACTTAGAATTTCTAGCCACCATTTTTCAATAGGTTCCATTGACAGCAATTTCTGCTCTAACCTTGCTGATGTTTCAGGGATACTACGAACCTCAAAATCACTTAGATCAAAATCCATAAGTGCTTGCAGGAGAGCTTCACTTCCTCCATTATTCTGCTCATAGTTCAATTGTTTAAAGAAGTCATAATCATTTTTTCTAGAATCTGAGACATTCAAAACAAAGTATCTACGATCTGTTAGAGATACTGGAGCTGCCCATTCTGAATTCGTTGCAAGCATGAGCCTGAGGAAATTTCTAACTTCAAAAACATCTTTCCCCTTCATTTCAATTATCATTGATGGTTCAGTAATCAATTGTTTCAGAACTGACTCTGTACTCCTGTCACCTCCCCAAACGGCTTCATCACCAAAAAGCATAAGAGTATCTTTAAGATGACTGTTGAAGTTACCATGAATGTGTCGGCCATGTGTAACTGTCTTAAAGTGCCTCCCAAGCAGTGATCCAACATACTCAGCAAAACGAGATTTTCCCACACCCTGAGCATCTGACCTAAAAACAACAGCTACGCCAGGCTTTTCTGCTGGAAACTGAACCATATGTGCAAGCCAGCCCCACAAATATAACGCCCATTTTTCATTACTAGAACAAATCACATCGTCAATTAACTCATGAAATAATGAAATATCCTCCAATCTTCCTTTAGGCTTCACAGCAAAACCTTTCCACATATTGAAAACGCCATCTGGTGTTTTTATAGTTGGAATGAAATCGACACTTGCATATTCCCTTCGTTCAGGATGAGAGAGCCACCATGTAGACGCTTGGACTTGTCTTGGGAACTTACCTGAGTTGTCGATAGCAAATCTATTTTGCAAAGCCAACTTAAAGTCTGAAGCAGATAAGAACATAGTTTCATTTTCTGTCTCATTTACAATTGAAAACTTGTTGCCACCAGGAACAATAGAAAATTTATGATTTAGTTCTTCCAAAAGTTGTCCATTATCATCTTCTTTCACCAACTCATTTGTCCAAGTTGAAGAGCTTTCTTCAACTAGAGAATTGAAACTTTCGAAATTGTTACCTTCAATGTTTATCCAGTCTGACAGATCACCTTTCTCTGGAATATTTGGGAGTTCCAACCATCTTACCGACTCAGCAACCTTTGATATCTGAGAAGCAATTAAATGCATCCCTTTTCGTCCTGCATCATCATTGTCAGGCAAACATATAACTTTTGCCTCTTGGAACCATTTTGAATACTCTTCACGCCATTTCCCAGTACCTCCAGCAAAAGTTGTTGTAACCAATCCAAACTTTTCAGCATTGTCACAATCTTTTTCTCCTTCGACAATAATGATTTCCCGACCTTCTTTTATTCCAGCGAGTAACTGTGGCAAACGATAAGGTACTCTTGTAACACCATCTAATGTCCATTTACCGTCAGGTCCTCTTTGCCTAAAGTCCTTTGGCTTAAACCTAACAACATCCATTACATGATTACCGTCCTTATCCTCATATCGATAGGTGTCTTGAATTACTCTTTTTGGAGGTATTTTCTCCTTTGGGGTGAAGAATTGAGACTGCTTCATTCCCACAGCGGTGACAATTTCTTTAAAGGTACATCCTGCCTGACACTTAACTAAGATTTTCTCACTATTACAGGAGGCTGTAAGACTTGGATTTTCGTCATCATGTGCAGGACACAAGGCTTTAATGCCGTTGCTGGTTTGTTCTACTTTCTCCAGCTTGGAACAAAAAAATTCCCAGTATCTATCTAATGTGTTCATAATAATTCCTTTTATTAGAACAGCACCAAAACTACGTTTTAGCTTGCAAAATCAGCATAATATACTGATAATGAATACTGAAACCTTGCTTCCATGCTGTTTCAGATTTGGCCTGTGCTTTCCTCCTGGATTGCATGGGCTTTTTTTGTTTTAGATGCTAACTCGATCCTCAATTCTGGATTCTATCCATTGATCCACTTCGTTTTCAATCCAAGCAATTGCTCGACTATCAAATTCATTGGGATCTTTGGGAGGACCTCCCAGCTTTAAACTTTTGGGGAATGATCCATCTTCCATTTTTCGATATATAGAAGTCCTGCCATATCCAGTACGACTTAAAACTTCCTGCAATCGAATTAGACGGATTTTTGGTTTATTTGAGGTGGGATTTCTGGGGTTTTCCATACAGCATCTCTATTAATAGGTTTGAGAGTATCCGTTGATAACGGATGGTATGTGTACGAATTTAGACTTAAAAAGGATGACAGGGAAGTAAATAATAACCTAATAATAACCTAATAATATCAGTATAATTCATTTAATGTGTTAAAATTATTGAATAATAAAGCGGGTTTCACGGTCAAATATTTTATTTTGTCATTTATTCTCGGTATGGTCATTTCAGAATATGCCAGACCATCTGAAGTCGAATATTTTAAATTATTTGATATGGAATAAATATGATCAGGGAACATATACTTACCCTGACTTAAAAATATATGTTGGAGAATTCAAAGATGGTACACTTCATGGTCATGGAACGTCAGTGACTCACAAGAAACTGTTAAAAGTGATTAGATACTTTAGTAATGGAACCCCCAACCGAGTTGTTAGGTCGGTGGAGGCTTTACTTTAAAGGTGGGCTTCAATCTGCTTTCGGATTTCTGAGCTATCGGCTTTATGGTAGCCCATAGTCGTGGAGATATGCTTGTGCCGTGCTAGGTACTGAACACAGACAGGGGAGGCACCTTTATTCAAAAGGTTACTTATCACCGTAGCACGGAAGCCATGTGTCGGTGATACCTTGTCTGACACGCCTATCTTCCGGAGTGATCTTCTAAAGACCTTCCCCATTGGTGTCATGCCAGCCCATTGTAATCCACCAAAACCGTCATCGAGAAACCACTTCTCGTTTACGTTTCGGCTTTGCCTATCATCTTCTAAAAAACGAATCAGATAGTCTTTAGCTAATGGCACTACAGATTCAACCCTACCTTTTACCTTAAACCCTGCCTCTGGCACGTCTGCTATCTTAATTTCCTGTGCTAGCAGATCAATGTGGCTCAGTGGAAGTGCCCGTGCTTCTCCACCTCTCATTCCAGTATATCTCATTAGAACCGTGGCTCTCTTCATGTTGAGTGCCGAGGTTCGGGTTCTTCCTTTGGCTTTATCTATTGTATCATCTAGTAATGCCAGCAGATTGATGTAATCATTTTCGGTTAGGATTTCCGGTGCTTCTTTCGTAACCTTCATCTTTTCCAGCTTTATCCTTTTTGGTGTATGCTCTAAATCTGCACACCAGTTCAAAAATATCTGGCATGCTTGGACTCTGGAATTAATAGATGCATAATTCATCTTCCTCATGTGAAGCTGCTTTATCAGCTTGGCAGGAATGCCAGCAGGAGGGAAAGCCAATTCAAAATCTCCGGTTGCTTTAATCAAATAATTCAGACTATCTGCATAACCTCTTATAGTGACCTTCTCCAGACGGACACTCTTTTCATCTAACCATGTCTGAATAGCCTCACATGCCATTAGTTTACCATCACTTCCCCTGATCCCTTCTGTTTTGATTCGATGAATCTCTTTATTGTAAAGCTGTTGAAGTAGTTTACCCTGATTAATTTCAGACCTCTTCCTCCTACGGCTTCCTTCGTGTTGGTATGCCAGCATTTCTACAGTGATTAAATCTCTCGTTACGGGTGCCCCACTGGGTAAAATATAATCATGGAAACGGCCCATCATCATTAGGCGTTTCTTATCAATAAACGTCTGTTTCTTTTTCCTCATATTATTTCTCCGATAGATGTCAGCCTTTTTACTATTATATCATGACTTAGGTACCCTTTGGTACTTTCAAAACAAGATATAGCAAAGATGACAATTAGCAAAACGTCTAAGCTACTTATATATAACTTCTATTCTGATACTGGTATCTTCTTCACAGTCAGACTGCCTCCAAGTAAAATCCCGACATACTTGTAAATTACACCTCTACACAAAGAGTATATAATTGTTGACAATTTATAAAATACGAGTAAAATGCGCATCAAAAGTGTTTGAAGACAATCTCAACAATTATTAAGGAGTTTATATGCCATATAAAATAATGATGTCTGTAGCTTGCATAGTACCTCTACTATTTTCGATTGCTTTTCTTGTTGTACCACAGTTTTTTATTTTAGGGTCATACCCTAATGCAGAAGGGTTAGCTTTGGAAATAGGAATAACTCAGCGATACGTTATGGCGGGTATGTTATTCATCGTTTTGTGTCTTTTATTTCAATCCAGAAACGTTGATGGTGTGGATAACCAAAAAGCAATTCTTTTGGGTGTTGCTATCGGTTTCGCTGTGATGTGTGCTGTCATAATTTTATTGGAAGGTCCCGGTCGTGGTCTTCCGTTGCTCGTGCCGCCAGTGATAGCCACAGGAGTAATCGCAATACTTAGTTTCTGGTCCCGTTCGAAGCTGAGCTAATATAGCTCAGGGTTGTGAAGTAACCTACACTAAGGCAATCGGGACTGTTAATGAAAAGACTAAATCCCTCTGGAAAGCAAACAATTCAACAGAATACTGCGATAACAAGGTTCATAGATTTGTTAAAGAAAAACTTCAACAAGAATATGGATGGGTTTGTATTGATCCGATGAACAAGTAGAAATTGAAGATATCATCTAATTCTTCTAAACTATTTATTCCTAATAACTAAACATTTTAATGAGAAAAAATATGAAAATATATATCTCCTTACTTATTTTAATAATTGGAACATTATTTTTCACATCCTGTTCTTCCGATGAGGAGGTTGCTACTACTACTACTACTACTGCTAGTGCTAGTGCTGCAATAACAGGCGAAACAATGTCTATAGGAAGTACTGATTATACAACATCACTCATGTCTAACTGTATGGATGCGGAAACGACAACTGATGCAGGAGATGCGTTATACTTCAAGAATCAATTTTGGATTTATGACAATGGGACAGCAATTTTTAATGAAAATCATTACAGTGAAAGTACTTGTACAACTTTTTTAGGCAGTTTTGCTATTGACGGAACTACTTTTACTAGTCCTATTGATACTAGTTATGCTAATGCATCAACTCAATATAAATCTACTAAGTACGTTTTCAACGACGCTACAATTAAAGATTATTCAGGTAATACTATAGACAACAGCTCATATCATTTGTTACTTTATGATGGAACCTGTGAAGATGGCACAGGTCAAGGTTATAGGCTCATTTATCCAACAAGTAGTACTGTAATAGAAATGACTTCTGGACAGTGTACTACTGAAACATCATTCGACACAACTGATGATAAGACTATGACAGAAAAATATACTTCTCAATAATTAATCTTTTTTATTTGAGCTTGTAAACATCAACAAAAATAAAAAGGTCAGTCACACTCTCAGTTGTGTGATTGACCTCCCCCCACTAATTCTTCACAGTCAGACACTCTCTCAAGAATTTTTGTATCCATAATACCAGACATTATTTGTCTTACCAATATTCCTGACTGTGTGGATTGCATTGGCAGGAATGAAAACCTCATCACCAATCTGAGGCTGCTTTGACTTGCCTTCAATTTCAATCTCAATCTCTCCCTCTGATAATACAACAAGTTCATCCGTCCTATGGACAAAATCTGCCCAAATTTTTCCTGGAGGGTCTTTAAAGATTCCAAAGGAGTAACCTCTGGAATCCCAATCTTTTTTGATTTTTTCTTGATCCATATTGTTTTTAAATTGTTAAAGATTCGTTTTATAGCGAATTTGTGTTGCAGTCCATAATCAAAATGTTTGGACCTTTTGGGGTATGGCAGGGGGTGGGGTAACCTACTTTTATAACAATCAAAAAAGACTGTTTTTATATGTTCGATAATCACAATTAACGTACATAACCCTTTATCAGACAGGCGTAATATCCTTTGCAATTGTAGCTTTTTCGCCTTCCCACCTGTCAATAATAGCAGACAATTCCACAGGTGTCATTTCAGCAAGATTTTGCTCATAGTTTCGTTGAGTCTGTGAATGCTTACCAATGTCTCCAGCCAACTCCAGGGATGTTCTTGCAGCTGCTATTCTAGCACTGGCTGGCGCATCAGTATCCTCCATCACTTCTTTTAGGGTCTGAACAGCCGTAGACGCAAGTTCGGTTTGGTAAACTTTGTTTCGCTCTTGCCGGATTTTAGCTATGATCCTTGGTGTCTGTGTCAAAGTAAAGGCACTCTGCCTGGGTGCAGCAAAGCCAGCAAGGCGTGCTGCTTCAGTACGACCTTTGCCCTGATGTACGAGGTAGAAGATAAAGCTGCTTTGTCTATCTGATAATTGTACTTGCTTCATAAAAGTTTATTAATTTGATTTAATATATATTAATTCATATAAATAAAATTTTCAAGTTTCAAACATATGATTATATATAAATTTATTCATAATTAAGAATCCTGCCCTGCAAGTCCTACCTTGTTAAATCAAACAAATGATGTTATGTTTTGGTTGCTCATAATTTATGAAACTTAATTACTATAGAAAGGACTACAATGGAAATAGAAGTTTATGACACCTATGCCACTTCAGAAAAAGGGATTAAAATTCATTTTGATGTAATGCTTCCTATTGGAGGAAATGAGGGGAATGCTTCAAGTTATGCTCAAGATTTTATAAAAATAATTGCTGAATCAACAGATTCTGTCAAATTAGACAGTTGTAAATTTTGTCACACTGAAGAAGCAAAGACTAATGTTTCTGAGAAGGTTGAAAAAGATGGCTATTGTATTGTACCGATCGAAAATTGTCCAAACCCTTATTAGTGACAAAAGTCAAAGTTTAATTGTCCGAACAAAGCAAACCTGTTTATTATAGTTGTATCGACCGCAAGAATAATCACTACAATCACGCAGGAGGGAAATTTAGAAAACCAGCCCGCCTAAGCCGATCATTTGGGGGTACAAAAGGGGGTACAAATTACAACTATTAGAATTTCTTCAATGATATCAGCACAAGTGGTGGACCCCACCTCCACCACACCTTATAATGTGGCCCCATCTCATTGATATCCCTCATTAAATAATAAATACATTTTTAGCTTGTGGGACAGGTCTTGTGGGACAGTCTTTCATAGTTTAAATATAAACTAATACCCACCAGTTTGTTATCTTAATTATGATTATGAATTAAGATATATTTAATCAAATAATGACTTCCCAATCGATAGATTTTTAGATGAATTCCATAGACGATCGTGTTCAGTGGAATCATGCGAAATAGTATAATATAATCAATACTTAACGCACCTCTTCTATTCTAAATACTTTAATACCCACTGGTATAGAAGAGCAGGCTAACAATTTCTTTCTATTTCATAGGTTAAATAATCCCTTTTGATTGCTCAGTTTGTAAGACTTCCAACAAAGGTTTGAAATAATTGATACTATATAATTTATCAAACATTAGCTCACTATTTCTATTTATCCAAAGGCTTATCCCATAATTATCAATACTGCCGACATCATCCGGGAAGAGTTCAAGTTGTTTTCTGGATGGGAATAGTTCGAGTTGTTTTACCGAGTTCCTCTTTATCCTACTATTGATTTCAGCATTTTGAATCTAAATTTTTAGTGAAGGTACAAATTTTAACAAAACTCAGCTGCATTTTGGAGCACAGCCAAATGATATTTTGAGCATGAAGATCAATATTAATAGGAATCTCAAACAGTTTCTCCTATGTGAACAAAGCGATCAAACTTTTCATAAGCATTAAATTTTTTCTTCTTTAGATTAGCTGCTGAATAGCGATACTTCTCATAAAAGAATTCTCTGAGAAGCCATAAAGTTGGTAATTCCCCAAAGAAATGTCTTCGATATTCAGTAGTACCAAGTATCCCTCCTTTGTTTTTAAGAAAAGCAAGATTGAATTGGTTGGAGTTCAGATGATTTTCAACAAAGTAACGCCTAATTGCAAACGGGATCCATTCCGATTTTAGCAAAATACTAAAAATGTGCTGGGATTTTTCTTCGACATCCTGAGTGTCCTCAAAATTGATGGAATCTAGAATTTCGTAAACCTTTTTTTCTAATTCATTAAATTTCTCAAAACCACCACCGACTAATCTCAGATCAATCTCAGAATCATCTGAATACATGTCTCTCTTATTGTCTGAGTAATGAGCTTTAAATCTGAGAAGAGTGAGCTTTAAATATTCGAGATAGGCACCTAACACCCAAAGAACAACAAATTTTCTCCATACCCTGAAATCCGTAAAAGATTTATAGGCTCTTGCTATGAGTTTGTCGTTGGCTTCAATAAATCTAAAGACGGTATCTTCATAGTTTTGATAGCGAGCTGTTTCAAAATTATTTTCTTTCACGGATTTAATTATTTGGGGAGCAAGGGTATGAATACTTGTAAGTGTGATATATAGACCTTTTGAAAAAAGTGGATCAATAAAACCAGCTGCATGTCCAAGTAAACAAAACCTTTCTCCAATTACTTTTTTTGTTGAATATTGAATTCTTCCTGTTCTTGTCCAATCACGCACACTCTTACAATTTTTTAACTGCTTATTGATACCAGGAAATTTCAGGATAAACTCAAAAAATTCCTCTTCCGCAGATAGTTCGGATCTTTCAGGGTAAACTCTAGGATCAAGCAATAGCCCAATACTGCAAAAGTCATTCGTTGTATCTTTGTGGTTATCAAAGGGGATAATCCAGAGCCACCCTCCTTCAAAAACATGATGAAGAGTTCCTTCATGAAGAGAATAAGGAATTCCATATTCTTCTTGTGTGTTAGCAACTTTGTGGAAGCTAGGAACATTAACAGCATGAGTGAAAATTGCTCTTGAATGCGTTTCTAAATCATATTTTCTCAGTTTATATTTATTGGCTAGGATGGATCGGAATCCGCTTGCATCGACAACATAACTGGAATGAATAGTTCTCCCGTTGGCTAACTTAAGCTCAACTCCAGAATGATCGATTTCTAAATCCTGGATCTTTGCATTTTGAATAACGGTTGCTCCATATTTAATTGCGAGAGCACAATAAAAATAATCACAGTCCTGTCGGTAGATATGCATTTCATGTCCATAGGGTTCTTTTGGTATATTAGCCATCATCAATTCGCCTGGATTTTCCTCCTGATCCTTTTTATGGTACATGTAAGAAAAATGGCGTTTGATCCCATGCGTTGAACCAACTAAAGATTTGAAATTTTCAGAACTATAATAGGCAATTTCAGGAATGTCGTATGTTTCTGCAAGTTGTCTAAATATTTCAGAGGATTCAAGTATCATGGATTCTCCAATAGCAAATTTGGGGTGTTGACTTTCTTCTATTACAACAACTCTCACTCCCTCTTTTGATAGAATGGTGGCTAGAATTGAACCTCCGATGCCAGATCCTATAATAGCAATATCATATCTTTGTTGATCCACTTGGCCACCTCTCATTAAAAATTTTTGATGAAAATTTTAGATTTTATGTGGTTTCTTACCTGTCTTGTAATTTAGTGCTCAGGGCAAGCTTATTTAATTGAGAATATTTTCTCTTTTTTCAGCTAATATTCCAAAGTATTAAGGGTCAGGATGTATATCTTTTTTATAATAGCCTATATAACTTTCAGATTGTCTCTTAAGCACTATAAAGGACAAATTCAGATAATTATATGTATAAAAAAATAATCCCTTCAGCAAGCATAAAGAACTACTTATAGAGGTATTTTTAACTACTAAACTGAACCAGATTGTTCAAAACCAACATTTCTATTTATCCAAAGGCTTATCCCATAATTATCAATGCTGCCGACATCATCTGGGAAGAGTTCAAGTTGTTTTCTGGATGGAAATAGTTCGAGTTGTTTTACCGCGTTCCTCTTTATCTTACTATTGATTTCAGCAGTTTGAATTGAAATTTTTAGTGAAGGTACAAATTTTAACAAATCATGAGGATTTTTAGTGCACTTTGCACATTGTAGCAATTGATTTAAAATTCTTTTCTGCTCAGTTATAGATACTGGTTTATCTTGCATTATAGAACTCATGTTTGATTTTTTTTACAGAAGGTTGAGTTCTAAAGTTAATTAGCTGACACTGAATTTAGATTCAGAACCAACAAGATTACCAACACTCTCATTCTTTAAATGTGCAGTTCTACCACGTACCTCAATCCAATCACAAGGCATAGTTGGACCACCAAAAATAGATTGAACAACACAAAAGTCTAACCATTTAGGTTTTTCACCTTCATCATGAGCATCAAAACCTTTATCACTCCACCATTCTACTAGGTTACCTATATCATTCGGACTCATAGCACCATCCCTAAAAAGATGTTCATCATACCAGACTTTTCCACCAATACATAAAGTAGTTAAAAGCATGTATCTGCCTAGAGGCTTCCTCAGATGGAGTCACCAGTCAGACACCCTCCAATTAAAGAAATGATATCTTCAATTTCTACTTGTTCATCGGATCAATACAAACCCATCCATATTCTTGTTGAAGTTTTTCTTCAACAAATGCATGACCCTTATTATCGCAGTATTCTGTTGAATTGTTTGCTTTCCAGAGGGATTTAGTCTTTTCATTAACAGTTCCGACTCCCTTAGTGTAGGTTACTTCACAACCCTGATCTTGGTGGATTATTTTAACTTCCCTAATAAGGTCTTTACTTTTATGGGTGCATGTATATGCAACCACTGTATGCTTTTCATGTAAAGTAGTAACCTCAGCTGATGCTTCCTGCACCTCCAGTGTTTCATATGTTTGCTTTTCATCTAAAGTAGTAACTTTAGATGATGCTTCATGCACCTCCAGTGTTTCATATGTTTGCTTTTCATCTACAGTAGTAACATTAGCTGATGTTTCCTGCACCTCCAGTGTTTCATATGTTTGCTTTTCATCTACAGTAGTAACATTAGCTGATGTTTCCTGCACCTCCAGTGTTTCAGGAAGTGGAGAGACCAAATCTTGTGCATATAAGGGTGAAGAAAACAGAACTATAATGAAAATTAAACACCTCATTTTCTTATCCTATCCAGTTATAGTGACGATTAAATTAATAAACTACTGAATGTAAAAACATTCTGAAACAAAATAATCAATCGTACAATAAAAACTTGAACTAACAAGAGTTTTATATCTTATTATTTATAATATTAAAAAAGAAGTGGAGTAGTGGAGCAATGTGGAGCCTGCCAGTGTTTAACTGGGTTCGAGATGCTCCTTGTTGGTTTTAGAAGTGGAGCATAGTGGAGTAGTTATTTTGCCCCCCACTAATTCTTCACAGTCAGACAATCCTCAACCTTCCACCAATATTCTTGTAAAACCACCTAGATTTTGGTAAAATTTGGCTTCTCCTAAAACAACAAGTTAGTATTTTAGGTTCCAGAATAAATCTATACCGCTTCCTTCTTTCCAAGAGGAACTAATGAAAAAATATCTTTTCGGTTCGTACTTAATGAAAACCTTAAGAACACTAACATCACTTGTCTTGACCGTCTTTCTGTTGTCCAGTTGTTACTCAGGCAAAACCTGGCGTACTGCCAGTCGTCAATCGGCGGGCATGGCACCTGACCCTTCAGTTACAAAGGAAGCCGTTATGCAAGTCTATGGCGCAGATACCTGGGGTTGGCGTGGTTGGTTTGCCATTCATACTTGGATTGCCGCCAAGCGTACTGGAGAGTCCAACTACAAGGTATATGATGTGGTTGGTTGGCGAGGCTACAGTGGCCAACCGGTAATGAGGATAACCCAAGACATTCCGGACCGTTATTGGTTTGGTGAGAAACCCCGGCTTATTAAAGAACATAGGGGGGAGGGGGTTGATGACCTGATTGATGCGGTCGATAAGGCGGCTGATGCGTATCCCTGGAAAACGGCCTACAAGGCCTTTCCGGGTCCTAACAGTAACACCTTCACTGCCTGGATCGCTAAGCACGTACCGGAACTGGAGTTAGCCCTTCCGTTCTCAGCTATTGGTAGTGGATATGTGGAGTAATCTTAATTGGAGTTTATTTATGGCATTGACCGCTAGAAAAACCACTACACGCACGCACGAGGGGGGTAAAATAATAGGTGTCCATATAGGTGTCTATCAGCCCTACTATAACGTTAAGCGTACCCTTGACCCAACTTGGCTTGGTTGAGTTGCAGGAGCTGGATGAACTAGAAGAATGAGGGGGAGGTGAGGCTCAGTAATAGGCACGGGGGGGGGAAGTGCGCGGGCACCGCCCATATGATACTTAAAGTAGTTAGTCGCATTTCTACTGGAATGACCTTTCAGGAGTAAGAATCTTTACAAACCAGAGGGTTGGTGGTATAAATAGCAAATATAATGCATATAAAAATTACAACTCCACCAACTACATAATTTGTAGAACCAAGGAGGAATCATGATTCCGAACGATCGCTCATTCACTATTGACCGGGTTGTGCAACTGGCTCTATTTGCTGGTCTAGCCTGGTGCCTGGTGCTCCTTCTGGATTACCTCTCCGACGTTCTCCTGCCGTTTGTCACCGGACTTGTGATGGCCTACTTCCTCGACCCGGTCACTAATCGAGTTCAGCATGTAATCAAGAAGCGCGTTCTAGCAGCGCTCTTTACGCTGGTAACAATTACACTGGCTGTCTTTCTCGTTATCTGGTTCATGGTCCCAATGGTCGGCAATGAACTGGCCAACATGGGCCGCACCGTATCCAAAATGGCCGCCGATACCGAACTGGCACAAGCTGCCAAGGAACGTCTGCCCGAAAATGTATGGGAAGAGGTGAACGAGATTCTCAAACGCGATGATGTCAAACGATACCTGAACAGTGACGGGGTGGTGCAGATGGCCAAGGACACGGCCAAAAAGCTTTTGCCCGGCGTCTGGGGCGTGCTTTCGGGAGCGGCCAATGTGCTCACGTTCA
>Ga0209559_1000799_pt1 | contig 17455 bp, 21 predicted proteins | sample SaaInlV_110m_DNA_FD_184677 | JGI IMG/M metagenome (GOLD analysis project Ga0209559, IMG submission 184677) | Marine microbial communities from expanding oxygen minimum zones in the Saanich Inlet - Saanich Inlet SI074_LV_165m_DNA (SPAdes) (version 2) | ecosystem: Environmental > Aquatic > Marine...
AATGAATAAGTGATTTAAGGCTACGTAAGCTTTGTCCATAAATAACGGGATTTACAATTGCTGACATATTGTAATATTTATTTACAGCGTCTTGCAGTTCATCATTATCTTGAAATATAAAAGTGGTGATTCGGTTATCCCTGGTATGGGAAAGTAATTTTAGCTGTATAGCTAGGAGGTAACCGCTAAGGTAAAAGTCTTTGGATTGATATGTATTTTCTATCATTTGAATTCTCTGATTTTGTATTTATTATTAAGCTCAATGAGCTGTGAATTATCTTCCTTACCTTTAAATGTATAAGAAAGATCGATTTCAGTCAAGTTTTATATTTTCCATTTTGGCAGTAGTTTTCTGGTTGGCTTTTTCGAAGGGGTCTATCAAAAACCCTTATACTTTAATATTCGCATTTTTAGTAACTTAAGTCAACAACTAAGTTCAAATAATCGATAATTACTTCCATTTATCTTTAATAAATGTGTAATTTTAATTTATATTTCTCATATAAATACAGAAAGATAAATGAACAACGATTATTTATATATATATATATATATATAAGGAGAAGCTGAAAATTAATTTGAATCCACGAAAAATAATTGATGGTAGATTCTGTCTAATTGACGAGAATACCCTTGAAGGAACTACACGCAATGTGATTGGAATAGATTTTAACGACGTATGAAAATATATTTTCTAATAGAAAAAGGTGAACGAATAGGACCGTTTAGTTTTGATGAGATTCTTGAAAAGAACCCTCCTGAAAATGCTCTAATTTGGAAAAAAGAATTAGGTGATTGGACACCACTAAAAGATTTATCTGAATTCAGTAGTAGTTTCCCTCCACCAATACCAGAAACAGAACAAGTTTTAGTCAAAGATGATTATGCAGGATTTTGGTTACGTGCATCTGCCTTTCTGATTGATTTTATTATATTATTTTGCTCCTGGTCATTTATATGGTTACTTTTACAACTACCAGTTCCAACAAACGCCCAGGTTTTATTTTTCGGAAAATTCGCATTATTTACAAATCCCTTCGGTCTTTTAACTGGATGGCTATATTACTCTATTTTTGAAAGTAGCAAATTCCAAGCGACCCCTGGAAAAGCAATATTAGGGTTACAGGTTACAGATTATAATTATAATAGAATTAGTTTTGGGAGAGGGGTTGGGCGATTTTTTGGAAAATATCTATCTGTCTTAATTCTTTTTGTTGGATATTTAATGGTTGCATTCACAAAGAATAAACAGGGATTACATGATAGAGTAGCACGAACCTATGTTTTAAATAAACAATTCGTTGTAGTTAATAGAAGATCAAATTCTTGGGGAATTTTAATATTATCAACAATATTATTTTTCATCTCTATTGCTATCCATGGCAGTGCTGAATTGGCTGACCCACCAGACTCGTTTAATTCAACAGAATTGATAATGAATATTTTCGCAATGTTATTCGTTTTTATGTTTGTAATGGCGATTCTCGGTAGTTTTGAACGTCAATCTCCGACACTTTCAGAGAAGAAGGATAAAAATTAATGTTAAATAGTGAAAGGTTATAAAGTATATGGCATGGATAAGATACCCTGTCACAAATTTTGTTGAACCGCCACCTTTGATGGCTCATGAATATGATAAAATAAAAGACCAATTTAAGCTTGATCCTAATATTGATGTATTCCCCAAGGCAGAAGGCTATTTTGAACATTTCAAAAAAGAATTTATAGGAATTATTGGCGGTCTTGTTGGTGGGTTTGTGTCCTTCAATATTGGATTGGTTTTTGAGGGTACATGGATTGCTGGAATCTTTTTCTTGATTGGGGTCACCCTTGCTTTTGGTGTTGGTTTTCTTGGAATTTATATGCACTTAATTATGGGTGCTCCAAAATTTGCTTTGTATAGGAGAAAAAGAAAAAAGTATTTCAAGGTAATGAAAGAGGAAATTCAAAAAAGTAATTATTATAGCGAGTTTGCAAGTTCATTCTATTCAAAGTGAATATCAAAAATAATGAAATATCAGCCTTTCTGTCAATTCATCCGGGGTGCTGAGTTAAAAAATTCAGATCTACTCTTGCAATTGAAAAAAGAAAATTTGGCTGTTATGGTGATAGTAGTGGTTTAAGATATTTGCCAACACATTTCAAAATAATGACGATATAATAATCTCACCACATAACCAACGTTCTGTTGCGACTTTCCCACCCAAACCGTCACTATTGTTACCAGTTCCTCATGAAATGTTGCGAGATTCCAACACAATTTAGAATAGAATAGAGCCCGAAGGCCCTAATCCATATTCTCCAGGGCTTCATCCAAGTCCTTGTTAATCACATCGCTGTAAACCGATGTCGTCGTAATACTAGAGTGCCCCAGCTGCTTCTGGACAAGCCGAAGATTGTACCCTGAAGCCTTATAGAGATTGGTGGCATAAGTATGACGCAGGGAATGAATGGAATGGTGGGGGGCAACGGCTCCAGATTTCTCTGCAATCGTCTTAAATACTCGACCAATCCCAAAGCGGGTCATCTTCTCACCTCTTTCAGAATGAAACAGATACGGACTGCCGCTAACACGGTAATCAAGATAGTCAAGTATCAGACTTTTTAACTTACTATTAAATCCAATTACTCGATCCTTTCCACCTTTACCATTTCTGACGACCAACGTATTCTGACCCTTGCCAAGATGCAGATCCTCTATCTTTAGGTTAGATAATTCCGAAACCCGAAGACCTGTACCCAGGGCAACTTCAATAATAAGATAATTCCGCACATCTATCTGGTTCCCCCGACTTCGTGCAATGATGCCAAGATCCAAAGCCGTTTTCCTTATAGCCTTCTCCTCCTCTTCATTAAGATATTTATCCGGCGTAATAATCCATTGTGACATAATATTCTCCTTGTTAGGTTCTACATTCTTATACCTTTTTCGACGAGAATTAGTGAGAGGATATAAGGCTCTATTTATAGTTTTGAGACAGAGTTTAGTGGTAAATTTTAAGAGGTGGGACTAGATATAGAGAATTAATGTAAGAAGATGAAATTTCATTGACTGATTTGATTATATGTATGCTCTACGATGTATGATGCTTTGAAGGTCGATATTAGTCCAATCAAGAATATGGGTTACTCATAAAAGAAAAAATTGTAACCATTAATACTGTCCTATGGGCTTGGATGTCGTTTTAGAGACAACAAAAGGAGAAACACTATGAAGGGATTTATTTTACTCGCAATTTTAATACCTATATTTCAATATGCTATGAGTAATTGTTACAATCATAGAACCTGGAATATAAAAAAGTTCGTTGTCATACTTTCATTAATGTTATTTTCAACTCAATACTATGTAGCACAAAATTTACCTCCATCTTCTTTACCATCTGGATGGGAAAGAATTTACATAAAAAATGTCGGCAATTTTGACCTGCCTCCTACAATGGAAGTTCAAAAAGGAAAATACAAAGAGTTTGCAGATGTGATTAAGAAGATAAAGGGGTTTGATGCATCTCCCCTGACAGCACAGCAAAAAGGGCTTAATGAGTTTAGCAATGAAGGTTATGAGAAATATGCTCGTGTTATGATTCAAACTACATTTGGTTTACCAGGTGATTTTTTGAAATTGAAATTTGATACTTCTGAATTATCGCAAGTAGATAAATATGATATGAGTTCTATTTACAAACAGCAAATACAGCAAGGTTTTTTGGGGACAGGGCTAAAACTAATTGAATGGTATCCTTTGAAAATTGAAAAAATAAATGGTATGTCTTGTATTCATATCAGTTATAAACGACAGTTGGGGGACAAGCCATTTGTATTAGTTCATATGTACTCTTTTCACAACAATGATAGAATGCATATTTTCACACTTTCATACAGACTTGCAGAAGCTGACTATTGGAAGTCCGATTACGAGAAAATTCTAAAGTCATTCAGAATCACTAACGTTAGGTGAAATGACAACATTTTTGAATGAACATCAACGAGTAAAATCTATCCTAATCGATTGGATTACTTTTTGCGATGAGATCATTTCGATATTAGAAAATATTTCATAATCGAAATGGTCCCTTTGATTTTGAGGAAATTCTTGAGATGAATCTTTCTGATGAGTCCCTAATTTGGCAAAAGGAATTAGCAGATTGGACACAACTAAAAGATTTAACTGGATTTAGTAATACCCCTCCTCCAATTCCAAATACGGTCCCCAAAAAAAATAGAAGAAGGTTAATTTGATATATACCCATGATATACCTACGACATTTATTATCGATAATAAATTTATGGACTGACAAATGATTAACAATAAATGCTCATCGTGTGGAGCACTTCTTAAGAAAAGTGATGTTGAAAATGATTTGTGTTGTAACTGTGGTAAGTCCATAAGTCATTCTCACAACACTTTTGATAATTCTACAGTATCCATTTCAACAGATAATGCAATTGTACATGGAATAGGTGGCTGGATGTATTTATTTGCATTTTCCATTGTATCCACTATACTAATTATAATTGCACAAACATTTCAAGGTGATCAATTAGTAGTAAAATCAATCATTCTTCGATTGGATGTATTGGTTTTCGGTGTAATAGCTGGATACACCCTGTATTCACTTTTTTCACTAAAAGAAAACGCTATCTCATTAGTAAAATCATACTTAATAATAAATCTGGCTAGTGGCGTACTCAACTTTCTAATTACCAATACACCAAATAGCCTAGGATGGGATTTAGTCTACCCTACTATTTGGGGAATATATTTTTCAAAATCGAATCGTGTAAAAAATACGTTTAAAGATATCCATTTAAAGAAAAAGGATTTGTTAATTTTAATAGGCAGTTACATTTTATCAGTTATAATTGTTCTCTTTTACAATAATCATTTAAATAATAATTACATAGTGAAATTTAGAACTATTGGTGATAGGGTGGTCAATGGAACTGTTTTCTTTGAAAATACTAATTTTGGTGAAACTGAAAATGGGGTTGTCAATATTGGAAAATTCAGACCTGGACATGGAGAGTTAGTTGCTGTTATTGGAGATAAGCAAACCTATTATGAATGGGAATTGGATTCATCAGACATCGATTATGCTGAAATGACAATACTGTTAGAGGCGGAGGAATATGTTCCGACCACTGGATTAAGTATGTTCTATGAACAATATTTAGAAAAAGTACTAACGAATAATTTAGAACTACGTAAAATTGCAATTGAAAAAACCAAATTTTGTGGTGAGCAAAATATAGAATGTCAAATTATTGCGTTATACGATTATGTCCTAACAGATTTTTCATATTATAGTGACCCGATTGGATCAGAGTTAATTCAAACACCTCAGGAAACCATAGAACTTGAAGGCGGTGATTGTGAAGATCTATCAGTACTATTGAGTAGTCTATTAAGTAATATTGGAATAGAAACATCTTTGGGATTTACAGATGATCATGTTTTTGTTCTGGCATATGGTGCAAATCATGAAATCATGAAAGAATATATTTATAGTCAATATATTTCTGAAACTGAGTTTGCAAATATAAATGAATCCTTTTCGTTAAACCCATCTAATGGTACATACTTTGGCGGTGACTCAACATATAATTCAGCAATATGCGATTATTGGTTTTCCATTGATTCATCACAACCATTAGAAGTTTTCTTCGTTGACGATGAGATAAATTTTAATCAATTTATTAATAATGAAGATTATAGTATGATACAAAGTTGCTATCATGATGCTACTTACTCAATAATCGATAGCTGTTCTGTTAAAAACACTGGAGGTATTGTTATATTTAATCCAAATAACCAAGAGGCTGAAATCAATTTTAATTGCAACGCAGTTCAGTATGAGGCAATGCTAGAATTTGATGAGATAGAATTGAATCTATTCACGGCTAATGAAAAAATATTCATTTCCTTAGATCCAACTCTTGGCAATGAGGCTTATGCTGGAATGCTTGAAGAAATTCCAAAGGAACTAACCATCATCTCCGTTAGCAATAGGAAGTTAACTAAAGTATACAATTAGCAATAAAATTGAAAATACTCAAAATAAATAAATATTTCAATTGCTTAATTTTGCTATATGTTAAAGAAATATATTGCAAGTTAAAAAAATCAAAGAAGTGATAGTTCTACAACTAAATCTCACCTTAATTATCAAATCTGGAGGATTTCATATTTCAATTAATCCGAGTATTATTTCTTATTCTAAGAGGAAAACTTAATCTGAATTCGAATTATTTGAACTAAAATGAATTCCAGCCCCACTCAGCGATTCGCTGGAGTTTTCATCTGCTGGGATATACCCTTTTTCAATAAGATCTTTTATATATAACTTATTATATAAAAATGGAAATACAAACCAGCCTAATCCAAAAGTAGCCACAGCCACAGCCCATGTTATGAAAAACCACTTTACATCACCTCTAAAAAGTGGTACAAATCCACCAAAAAAGATCATTGTCCAAGAAAAACCTAATTTTGTTTGCTTCATAGCACCTGTTGTGAAATGTTTAAGATTGATCTGCATCTCCTACTCCTTTTGTTTTATATTTATTGTTTACTATTTTATATCAAATACAATTTATGTTACCATCATGTATAAGCTTAATTGCGAATGCGTTACATTCATAGCATAATTTGTTATTGTTAATTATTAATAGAACTAAAGTCTAAATATTAGTTTCGATGTTATTCATTTTCTTTGATGTAAAGTGCGATAGCAATTTCTGGGTTTTCAGCTTGGATTGTATCCTTGTAATTATATCCACGTTTAATTAAATTCTCTGAATTCCAATTATTCCCATTAATTCCAAATACTATACTGGTAATAATAGCAGCAATGTTTATAAGAGCATCACCTCCCGATCCAGCGCCTGAAACACCAACGATGAAACCTAACAAAAAGAACGCAATGAACACTCCTATACCAATACCCAACATTTTTTTGATAATAGCCCAAATTATACTAAAAAAGAAGGCTGGCCATGACCACCCTTCTTTTACAGCATTGTGAATTCCAAGAGGGTTGGTATAAATTTTATATTGATGCATAACCTGATTTCCTATAATTATTAATTTCATCATGGATTTAAATATTAATATATATTCATATCTAATATTAATAAACCTTTGATATATATTAAAATGAAATTTATATAATATGGATTTAGTATAATATTCGCATCCCAATAAAAGAGGTTTTTATATTTATTTGGGAGTTTAACTTGTAAATTATAGTTGAGGATTTTCACATAATAAATCATTATAGTTTTAAAATTAAAGAGAATATTTCCTTGATATTAATTCAAATAATAATAAATCTCATACTTCAATCTTGTCTAATTACTTCACATTCAAAGTGTTTCCACTTAATAACCAGAATTAGAATATTTACTAAATACAACGTTGTCATTTAAGGATTATAGATGCCCAAGAAACGAACAATTTCAAAAAACACCAAAGGCTTTGAAGAATCTCTTTGGGACTCCGCTAACCGGTTACGTGGTAGTATAGAATCTTCTGAATATAAACATGTGGTTTTGAGCCTGATATTCTTGAAATTTGTTTCGGATAAATTTGAGGAACGACGTGCAGAGTTAGTGGCAGATGGTAAGAATAAATACACAAACATGGTAGAGTTTTACACCATGAAGAATGTATTCTACTTGCCTGAGATGTCCCGCTGGAGTTTTATTCAGCAATATGCCAAGCAAGGTGATATTGCGATCAAGATCGATTCGGCCCTGACTGCGGTGGAAAAGAGCAATGCCTCGCTCAAGGGTGCGTTGCCGGACAACTATTTCTCTCGCCTGGGGCTCGATGGCAGCAAGCTGGCGGCCCTGATCGATGCGATCAACAATATCGACACGGCCAAGGACAAGGAGGAGGATGTGGTTGGCCGGGTTTATGAATATTTCCTGGGCAAGTTTGCCGCGTCTGAGGGCAAGCTGGGGGGGGAGTTTTATACGCCCAAGTGCGCGGTCAATCTGATCGCGGAAATGATCGAGCCCTTTAAGGGCAAGATCTACGACCCCTGCTGCGGCTCGGGCGGTATGTTTGTGCAGTCGCTCAAGTTCGTGCAGAGCCACCACGGTAATACCAAGGACATCTCCGTGTACGGGCAGGAGTTCACAGCCACCACCTACAAGCTGGCCAAGATGAATCTTGCGGTTCGTGGGCTCTCGGCCAATCTGGGCGATATCCCTGCTGATACATTCTTCAAGGACCAACACCCTGACCTCAAAGCCAACTACATCATGGCGAATCCGCCCTTTAACCTGAAGGAGTGGCGGGCAGCCGATGAGCTGACCAGTGATCCCCGCTGGAGCGGCTACGAAACCCCGCCCACGGGCAATGCCAACTACGCCTGGATCCTTCACATGGTCTCCAAGCTCTCCGACCACGGCGTGGCAGGCTTTGTGCTGGCCAATGGCTCCATGTCCACCAACACCACGGGGGAAGGCGCGATCCGCCAAAAAATGGTGGAAAACGACCTGGTGGACTGCATGATCGCCTTGCCTGGCCAGCTCTTCTACACGACCCAGATTCCCGTGTGCCTCTGGTTCCTCACCAAGAACAAGAAGGCTGACAAGCAGCGCTTGAGTTCTTCAAATGCCATAACGTCTATAGTATTTTTTGTATTTTCCCAAAACCAAAATAAGGAATAGAATATTTTACTATTGGGTTGTTCTATTTTCTGTTTTGCTTCTTGTAGGTGTTCTTTTGTTCTATTTGGTTTTGTAGAAAAGAAGTTATCAGAATCATATTCAACTAATTTATTCATTTCTGCATAAATTGCCAAATCATTAATTTGTTTTGCAATCTCTCTGTCGGTAGCTGTAATTGGGATCCCTAATACTCTAAATGGGTTTTGATATATTATATCCATATTTAACTCACTTGCATTACAATAGCGTTTTGAAAGTTGATGATTGTAGGAATTATTAATTCCATACTTCTAATCTCATAAAAATTCTATATCAGAATCCAGGTATACTTTGAGACTTAAAGTAACAATAATAAATTATAAAATATTAGATTCTCCAATATTTTGATAAATTATTTTATACGTTCTTTAAAATACCTTCGCATCCTTAACTATTAATATATTCACTGGATTAGTAGAAAGAATTTACAAAAGAAATTCAATATGGGTGAGGATTGGTTGATTGGTATTGGGGGATTTCCTTATAGGGATGTAGAAAAATCCAAAAAAATATTTCACAGACCGTTTTCTGGTAGGAAAAGTAGGTGGACCTTTGGTTGAAGGACCAGGGTGGGAGATAGGGGGAAAGCAACCATATCCCCCATTTTGGGAAGATGAGGTTTAAAAAATCAAAGACTTAATGCCAACCTATTCAATGCAGGATCTCATTTATCACCATAACAATGTCTATAATATCAATCTGACCTGAGTAGTTCACATCACCAGCGAGGAACTGATCTTCAGTTGGTTCAGCATCTCCAAGGACAAAAGAAACGAATAGAACTAAGTCAATAACGTCGAGAACACCACTTTGATCAACATCACCGAAAAGAATATCTGATACAACTTGGATATAATTCTCTTTTGTCTGAGTATCAGACCCTGTTTCATCGTAGACAGTCAGAGTAACATCATAAATACCTTCTATCTGGTATGTGAACTCAGGATGGGGTTCGGTGGAATCTATCAATCCATCACTATTGAAATCCCATTCGTACAAGGTTGGATTGCCTTGAGAAACTGAAGCAGAACCGGAAATTAGTTTTGTTGAAGGAAGCGAAATAGAACATTGGACAGACGAATTACCTGAGTACTTTTTCAACTCCTGGACTCGTTTTTGTTTGGTATATGGGGTCTATGCCTCTGTTCGGGATCTAGTAATTAATCTGTTTTAAGGGGAAGGAAAAGGCCAGTGGTGCTGGTTCTTTTCTTTAGGTTGAAATTCGCATTACCATTTATAAATAACTACTTGTGCGCCTGGATGAATCGCTCTAAGACTGTATTATTTCCTCATCTCAGAAAAATAAAGTTTTCCAATATTATGATTCTGCATGTTATTAAAATTAAATCCAAAACGATTTAAGTCTCCAGCAAAGTTACGAATTTGGTTAATGAATCCTTCTTCTGTAATTTTATTTTGGTTACAAAAATCAAAAAAATATAAATGATAGAAACGAATTGTATTAAGTTTCTCAATTCTAATTGTTTTAATATTCTCAAAAATTTGATATGAAAATTCATTCATTGTTATCTGGTCTGCTAAAAACTTTTCTTCTTCATCTACCATGATTTCCGATAAAATAATAATTGCTTCTTTATATAATTTTTTTTTTGCCAAACACGATTAATCCTCTATATTATTGATGAATATTGACGCTAACTTATATTTTTCACTAAGTTCAAGGAAACACCTGTCGTTATAAGACTCGAGTGATAGTACTCTAGTTACACAATCACACGGATTGGTTTAGCAGTTGAATCTTCAACCTCCCTGCCTATAGCATTCCTAAAGTCACTGCAAGACCAAAATGCCTTACTCCTACTCTCTTGCACAAATGTTAAAGCAGAACGTTCAGTGCAATATTTAATAACCTGTTCAGGGTACTGGTGCTCAAATTTCCTGAAGTCTTTTGGAGTCCCTAGTTCCAACTTATTCTTCAAGTACCTTCTGCCAATCTTGTATTCTATTCTCGAGTAATTATATGTATCAAAACGATGATCATCATTTTGATTAGGTGAATACCTTTTATCATAAACGGACAGTTGTAGACCATATTTCCCACGCTTTCCGATTACATATCCTGTCATATTTATTGGTTCTGATTTTCCAATATACCATTTGGCTTCCTCTAGAGAATTGTTTGATTTGAATATCTTAAATTCATTTGTGTTCAAAAATAATGGTACATTGCAAGCAAGGTCGATCCTAGACACAGTTACATTGGTAAAATCAAAATCTTTTTTATACATATCATAGATAACCTTAAGTGTACAGTAGATTTGATTTATATTCTCTTCAAAAACATTGGAATCAAAATACAGCCCTCTCAAATGTAAGATTAGGCCACCATGATGAAAATGCATATGAAAAAAAGATTCTAGGCTGAGATGCGGTCTACTTATAATTCGTGACCTAAGGTTATTGTTAAATAGTTGGTTAGCGATTACATTCTTGATCTCCACTTTTACATTTGGATCTTTCATTTCTTCTCTTGCAAATGGGAACCACAATTGAAAGTAATCTATAAAGTATTTTCTCATGGTTCTAGTATCTGATTAATAATATCACTGTCAAATAGTTGTCAAATAATGTAGAAATGTAGCGACCACTCTTAATCTTCCTCTACAATTAATCATATTTCGCCTTTACTAGTCTCCTTTTCAAGCTAACTGAGCATGACGTCCGAAGCAGTGTGTTTTAGAATGCAGGCTAAATATTTAGTTTTCAGAATATTCATAATTTGCCCATTGATCCTGTCCACTATAAACACTGTCTAATTTTCCAGCGACATGTCTTACATATTCATTATTTAAATGGACTTCGTAAATCCATCCTCTCGAGTTCATTTCTTCAACACTATCTAAATAGGAATAAGTATGTTTAACTAAATAAATGTCCCCATCTATCTTTTTTGAATGCCATCCAGAATCCATAAAATATGTGTCAGAATATTCATCCTCTAGATAGGATTTATGCTTTTTTGCATTTTCATATTTGACCAAATCAATAACTTTCTGATTATCTTCAAAAACTGATATCTCTATATTAGCAATTATTTTCCAACCCTTAGATGTGTACAACCACGTATCACCAGATGTTTTATCAAGCTTTATTATAATTTTACTGTTTGAACTTGCTTTAATTTCATATTTGTTTGAATTGCATCCACATACTGCAAAAAAAATTATAAAAATAATTAAGTTGATTATTTTCACCATATTACATCCTGCTTTCTAACTTTATAACTTGACTGATGAGTTGAATCTATTTATTAATTTTGCTGTTATTGGTTTGAGAAAGAAAATCAGCAATTTTCATTGATATAAATCCTAGGACAAAACACCAAACATATCTCCCTAGTAAAAACCCAAAACCACTTGACGTTGCTAATTTATTATATGGTACACCATGAATGAAGAAAACTTCATGTATTAATAAAAGTAGTCCAATCAGACATGAACCTATAATTATACGTTTCATAATTTACCTCACTTATTTATTTAGTTAATGTTGACCAAATTTAGGAATTCAGTTAAATTAGAGAAATAGAATATAGAGCATATATGTACAATAGTGTAAACCAATGCATTCCAAACTTATGTTTATCTGTATAGTATTAACATTTCCTCACCGTTATCAAGTTCCCATTTTCTAAATTTCTCTAACAATCCAATGCCACATAATAATGAACCATCGTCAATAATTGCCGCCGTCACATTGTTAACAACATATTCGCCAATTTTTATATTATTTAATCGAACTAACTGGGCCGTGACATTTTGATTGTTAGCAAGAGAATATAATTCTGTCCCTAAATAATCTTTTTTTGTTAATGATCCATTTATTAACAAGTCCCTTTCTACATCTCTATTAATAATAAGATTACTCGCTCCTGTGTCCAATAAATAGTATTTTGATATACCATCAATGGAGATTTTGACTTTATAGCCCTGTTCATAATAATTTACCAATGGAATATTGGATGAGTAGTCATTTCCAATAATATCATCTGAATTATAAATTGCATTTGATTCAAACAATGATAGATCATATAAAAACTTGTCAAGGCAAGGAAGTATGGTTTCATTGAACACTTCACTATCTTCATTTTCTAGTTCAAGATAATCTTTATATGTGTACCCTAGGGAAAATAATTTATTCACCGCACAGGCACAATAATCCTCAGCAGCTTTTGTTGACAAAACTTCTCTGATATCTGGGTCACTCATTATTTCTGCAACACAATTATTTATTCCAGCTTTTTGACCTATTTCTGTTAAATACTCATCTTTTAATATAAAATCATCATCAAATGTGACATTACCTTCCACACAGGTCATAATAATCTTTAGATTCTTTTCATTTAAAAAGAGATCCATCATTTTATCATTTTTAATCGCCTTTTCAATTTCAAAACTATATAATGTGGGTATTAGGCTATCACTAACACATTCACAATAATTTGTTGTGTTAACATAATAACCATTTATATCTATTATCTCTTGCTCAGTGCTACTAGCACAGGACGATACAAAGTCATTTCGTAGACCTAATATGACATTATCTTTTGTTTTAATTACCTGAGTAATAATAAAACTATTACAAAGGATAATAATTACGAACTTCACCAAATATCTCATCAGCAGGAACATCATTTATTTATGAATTTTCTTCCAATAATTAATAATAATAATCCTAATATCCCTGAGATATTTGCACCTAAAATATTTCCAATACCTGCTCCAATATTCCCATTAATAATCATACTATATGGTCTTAAAATAAAATATTCCATTCTTGAGATTTCTCTCATCAAAACTTCATTGGAAATTGTAGTGAATGGAACAGATGGTGGATTCAAATATGAGAATAATTGTAAAATAATTAATATATATCCCAATATTACAATTGTTTTGAATAAAGCTTTCAATATTAACGAATTGTTTTTCATGTACTTCTAAAGTATCTCCTTATTATTTACTTAATAGTTAACGCGACTTGTTGCATTTTTGTTGTGCGGATTGAGAATCTGCACAATACAATCAATCTGTATATCGGATTGCAAGGATTTTTACTTGAGTAATATATCCCCCAGGGATTGTTAAAGGGCTTCCATCAAAATTCCTTACTTGTTGCGGAGATTGGTATCTTTGTTGATTATCTGCTATGAACAATGCGTTTGCTCCTATTTCTTGTGCCTTTTTCCGAGCTTTCTCCATTATCTGAGTCACAGTAACATTCAGACCACCGTTTGCCTCGATGATTGCAATTACATCATAAGGACGTATGGGTTCTACAAGCAGCAACTCTACGTGCGTGGTTGGAGGGTACGATTTACTTGGGTCGAGTAGTATGACTCCTGCAGTCGCGCATGAGAGTACGAATAGAGAAAGAAATGTAAAAATCAATATTTTCATAATTTGTACTTCTTTCTTAAAATCCGAATTCATGATTCATTCTCCTATTTCAATTCGTAGTAAAAGGATGTCATTTCCAGGTTCATTGGTCCCTTTGAAGGTCAGCTACAAACCTTTGTAAGGCCTATTTTCCAAGCATCGTCTATGAAAATTATATAAACTAGTTACTAATTTCAATACTCTTAATCCATGTTTTGGAGATGTTTCGTACCCAATCAATATCATCTTGATTATTAAAATTAGAATAAACATAAACAAATAATATTTTATTATTTACTAATATGAAACTAGAACCACATATTAACACTGAATCATTGGTAACTCCATCCATGGAAGTAGTAATTTTAACAAGTTGGGCAAATGAAAATGCTTCTGGCACATCATAAAAAATACCCAAAGGGACAACCTGACCTATTTTCATATCAAAGTTTATAAAATTTTGTGCATTTGCAATATTTTCTGATGATTTTTCCATCCAAGGCACAATTTTGTCTTTGTATTGATCCCATAATTTGTTTTGATCATTTCTTCCCTTCTCAATAAAATCTTGAAACTGTGATTTTGTGAAACTCTTTTTTACAGTGGATTCCATAGTTTGAACCAGCATATACTTATTCAATTCGGCTTCTTCGTTTTTCAGTATCCTGCCAAGATCACTTTCAGAATAATATACTGCCAGCAACCGATTAGTCTCATACGTAGTAAGCTCAGCGAGTTCTCTACTCTCAGGTGAAATTTTACTGATTTCATGGAAAGCTGCTGGAGCTGGCAAATAAATGGGTGTTCGGCCAAGAGATATTGTAGTAGTCTGCGAATAGATCACGTTCCAAGAGATCACTAAAATCAAAAAGTTTAACTTGACTATATATGTTCGTTTCATCCATTCCCTCATTCCGATAGCAAGGTTAGCTACGACCACCATAGATAGACCAATCAGAGTTTTACCAAAAATCGTATCCATCATACCATATTTTCTAAATCATTTGCTTATTAATACTCGCTCTGCAATCATTAAAAGAACCTTCCTATCCTTAAGTATTAATATTTCCATCATATTTTCAGATTGAAATTACAAAAGAATTTCGATATGGAGAGTGAGTTGAAGTAGATGGGAGGAGGAATCCTTATAGGGTTGTAGAAATTTTTCAAAAAAATATTTCACAGACCGTTTTCTGGTAGGGAAAGTAGGTGAATCCCTGGTCCCTGAACCAGGATTGGAATAAGGTGTAAACAACTCCCTGTAGAGGTCAAACTACAGGGAGTATTGTTTTTTTGCAGGAATTGAATCGCTTTATAGCACGTTGAAAAAAATCTCAAAAAATATTTTAGAATGGTTTTTTGTCTGGGAAAACGAAAAAAACTTTTCCCAATTGCAGGCAGAACCTACCATCCCAAGGGGGTGCTCACATGGAACCTATTCCCGCAAGAACGAGTTTAAAACACCTATACTGCCCGGGAATCTTCACCGCTATCATATAAATCATAAAACTCATTACTAGGGATTATATCCTGGGGCTTTTCTCGTGGTGTTTCGCAAAGTGGGGATCCACCTTGTTGGCTGAAGAATTTACCCTTTGGTTTTCACTCTTGTTTTTCGTCTCCAGGTTTGAAACGTCCATCCAGAACATTGTGGGCGGTAGAGATTATACCTGCTATTTCCTTTTTCTTTTTGTGTGGAATATGCTTTTTAAATAAATCTCTAATTTCCTCATCTGTGTGTTTTTGTGCCATTTTATTCTCCTGAAGGTTTATTGATATTTAACATTGTGGTGTGTCGCATTGATTCATGTACTTCCCTTTTGGATGAGGGGTGTTCTTGTTATCGGCTCACCTTTTTTCCAATATCCACTGGATAAGTTCCATCGGAATTATCATCTCTTTTTTTTGGTCAATTAGTATTTCACTGATGTTTTTTAACTTTTGATCTGATTTTGATTGTGACATAGCTCTCTCCTTATATATCATTAAATTGTTCATATTACTCTGAAGTAGTCTAGCTTGGGTTTTTTAAATGTTATTGTATGGGTGTACCCTGGAGTTGTTCATTTAGTTGTTGCCCATAAGTAAGTACCGATTGACCCTCCGAATAATTCCAAATGCAGTTTCGATATCAACAGCAAACAGAGATATAATACGCTCAATTGTAGGATAATCTTCTCCCAATTGGGCTGCTGTGAACTGGGCTCACATATAACCAGTGCTTCTAGTATGAGTTCTGGATTCTGGTAGGTAAGATCGAGGTGTAAGCAGTATGAGTTTTCTGGGTTCATCAGGATTTAATAGTATCCCAAAAGGAATATCATTGACCTTGAAAACATTGTCCAGGTTAACTAAGGTAGGGGATTCTGTTTCTACTGTGTGGTTCCACCACATTATTGCCCTATGTGCAGGGATGTTAGGGATGTTCAGTTTTTCATTCAGGTATTTTGTAAATGTATATGGTATGGCTTTCGGCGACATGTGATATCACAGATTGGGCTCAGTTTTCGGAATGTAACTTTTGTCTTCGTATTCTACTTTCGGATTTGTTTCACTGAGAAGTGCCCAGTGGTCCCCGTATTTGGGGAGTAGTTTATCCAGGTTTGTAATTTTTAGTATGATCATGTTTTGTTTCTCCGTTAGTTATGTGTCGCACACCTTGTGCTCACTTGATTGTTAATTAATGCAGCAGATATCGGTAGAAATCTTCTTTAACCCTCCATCCGCTGCATCATTTGTTTTTAGTATTTATTTCTGCTCAAAAAGAGTCGGATAATATGCTGCCAGATTTTGATCCACAAAATCCAATGCTTTTCGCAAATGCTGTCGATTGTTCAGTAATGAGTATGCACTGAAAAACCGCTCTGCTTCATTTAGGCTATCGTGATACGGTGTCCAGAGATCGAACCAGATTTGTTGGCCATTTCCAATACCATCAGCTCTTAGAAATGGGTGTTCCTCTGCACGTTTTATAATCACACTTGCATAGCTGACATGTGGATGCTGGAACATTGCAAACACATCATTTTCAATCCTGCAAATATCAACTTTTTTGTCAAGCTCAATATATGTGGTTGATGAATCCGATGCTTTTGTTGAGCTCTCATCAGTTGGATCATAGATCCAGCCATCTTCTTGGATCACTTGTTTTTTTGTTAGATACGGATTGTTACTTCTTTTATAATGTCTCCAAAAATGCGGACATGGTCCCATTCTATCATCATTTTTTAGAGTATGTTTACTAATGTGATTGCTGTCCAATACGATATCGTGCCCAATCATTTCTGGGCCTATTGCTTCTGTATTCTGAATTTTAAATATATTTATCATCTTATTTATTT
>Ga0209559_1000802_pt1 | contig 17405 bp, 20 predicted proteins | sample SaaInlV_110m_DNA_FD_184677 | JGI IMG/M metagenome (GOLD analysis project Ga0209559, IMG submission 184677) | Marine microbial communities from expanding oxygen minimum zones in the Saanich Inlet - Saanich Inlet SI074_LV_165m_DNA (SPAdes) (version 2) | ecosystem: Environmental > Aquatic > Marine...
CACAGGCATTACATCTTTAAAGGCGAACTATTATTTAGGTGATAATACATTGGAGATGGTTTGGATTCCAACTTTTACGCCAACCATCATGCCGGATGAAACATCCATTTGGTCGCGAATACCTGAATTTCCTTTACCGATTACTATAGACGAGTCTCAAAAGGAAATTACTGGGCGATTAGAGAATAGCGAAGGATTTATCAAATTTTCAGGTATGTCATCTTTATTGGATTATGAAATTATGGCTGGTATCATGTGGGACGATGATCCAACTTTACATATTACTCCAATTGTTACAGTTGATAATCCAATACCGAGTGGATTAATGTTAAGCCCTATTCACCATCAACTCACATTAGCAGGTGGAAGTTTTAGTTCGGAATTGGGTGGAGTAATTTTACGGGGAGAAGGCGCATATTATATGGGAAAACAATTTTCTGCTCTAAATCCGAATCAAATGGACTTGCCAACGAGTTTGTTGGAAAAAGATTATGCTCATTATTTAATTGGGACAGATTTCTCCATTGGAACTACACGATTTAGCACACAATTTATTCAGCGTGCCATTTTGGATTATGACGATTTAATTGTTCAAGAAGAATTGGATAATACTATGACATTTTTGGCAAATCGGACCTTTTTGCAAGAAACCTTAACACTTCAACTCTTTGGGTATGTTGGGCTTAATAATGAAGATGCACTCATTCGTCCAAGTCTAACCTATGATTTAGCCGATGGATTTGAAATTCTTGCTGGTGCAAATATATTTGTGAAAAATGAAGAAAGTGAAACAGCTGGACTATTTGGTCATTACGACGAAAATGATATGGTGTACGTTAAAGTAAAATACAGTTTTTAGGTTGGGATAAATCAATAGAGTTCCCATAAAAAACACAGGATAAATAAAAGGAAAATAAAATGAACAAAAAGACAATTACTATTATCGTAGGGATAATTTTTTTATTTATAGGAAGCATTCTGGTAAAACAGAATTATGGTGAACATAAGTCTCATAATTCCAAGCAAGTAGGAAAGACGGATAAATATGCAATTCAATGGACCCCATCCATTCAATCAGCGTTAAGAAAAGAGATGCATTCTATTACAAAAAACTACCAAGAATTAGTGTCAAATCTTGCACAGGGCGAATGGAATAAAGTGGTTGAAAATAGTCACAATATTCATTCAGCTTTTATATTGAAACAAGAATTGTCCGAAGAAGACATGGATGATTTATATCGAATTCTTCCAGAACGATTTATTGAAATGGATTCGAAATTTCATGACCATGCTTTAAAACTTGCCATGGCAGCCCAAGCAAAAGACGGAGAATTGGCATCGATGTATTCCGGGAAAATGATGGAAGGGTGTGTCAGCTGTCATCAAGTGTATGCTAAGAATCGTTTTGAAGGATATTCAAATCATGAAAAAGTAAGCCATGAGCATTAAATAATATATTTTTATTTATTTTACAAATACCCAGATAAATTAGAGGAACAAAAAAGACTATAATTTTGTATCCTAATTTTCCATCTCAGTTTATTCGCTCGGCTATTTTAATTGCTTTCTGGGCAGGAATCAGTTTAGGGACCCATGTTGCATTTTCGATTGGTTTTGATTTTCAACTGGGAGTTACCTTTCACGCTTATATTCAAATGCACGGCTATTTGCAATTAATGGGATGGGCTGGATTATTCATCATGGGCGTATCCATACCTTTTTTATCTCGATTAGCTCATTTAACCTCAGTAGAAGATTCTAAGATTTCACTGATTTATCGTTTGATGGTTTCAGGATTGATTCTTCGATTTATTGCTCATTCATTTTTACCTTACTTCACTAATTCCTATTGGTATGATTTTTTTGCGATAGGTGTTCTCATTTCAGCAATTTTAATTTCTTTAGGAATTCTATTTTTTATCCAATTTTTATCATCAGTTGTTCGAAAGATGAAACCCGATTTATCTGATAAAAATAGAGATATAAGAGTTTTTTTATTTATGAATATTATCGGTTGGGTTGTTTATGCAATAGGGGCATTTATCCTTTTAATAATAATGTACGTAGATGGAGAAGCATCTTTAATTCATCATTGGCACTTATTCTTAGTTGATTTCTTTATATTATTTAGTGTTTTTCCAATTTGTTTTGGTGTGGGATTAAGAGCATTACCACTGTTTATGAGATTGACATCTATAAAATGGAATGTAATGAAATTTAGCAAAGTATATTTTATGGTTATAATTACCCTAATTATTTCTAAACTTTATTATTATAATGTATATATAGATTGGTTTCCGAAAATGATTTCAATTATACATATTATAAAAGATATCCTAATAATCTGGTTTATTTATAAGTTAAATATTTTATTTAAATCGAAAAAACATCGTGAAATTGAAAATAAAGAAGGGAGAGGTCACGATAAAAAAAAGTATCGAGATTGGTTACCAGACAATGGAGAGTTTGGAAAATTTGAATGGCTAATTCAATCTGCTTTTATTTGGCTGTTGATAGGATTAATATTCGATATAATATCTCAAATTGGGTTAATTACCAAAATTCAAATGGGCATTGGGATCGATGGAGTCCGTCATATGTGGCTAGCGGGATTTGTATCATTATTGATTATGGGTATGGCAGTACGGATGATACCAGGTATGACCGGTGCAATGAAATTACAAAAACCAAGTCGTGTTGCATTTCTTGCCATTATTATGAATTTATCAGTGTTATTTCGTACTATATCTATTGTGTTTCCGGAATTAGTTTTAAATAGTGTGCCATACGGAGGGATTATTGCCACTAGAATGTTTGGTGCGTCAGGTATGTTGTTTCTTACTGGGTTAGTTGTGTTTTATACTATATTAAAACCAGTATTAATAAGAAAAGATGAAATACAAGAATCAATATAGTTTGTGAAAAATCAAAATTTCAACTATAAAACGTTAATCTCGTCATTCTCTTTAAAATATTGAAACTTAGCATCTGAAATAAATTGTATTATTTTTCCTCTTTTTTCTATGAGATCAAATACCATATTTCGCTCTTTATAAAACAATGAAATAAATCTTAAGTGCTGTCGATACCCATTTATTCCATTTATATATGACAGTACAAAATTTCCGGAAGCTATGAGTGTTAACCCCCAGATTATAGTAAGCATTGGGCTTTCAAAATACCAATATACAAACCCAAGAATCCCAGAATAATAAAGAACGAAAACAAGGATACCTGCCAATAATTTGAATGGAGCAATTTGAGATTTAACGACACGCGACTTATTTACAAACCAACGAGGGAACTTATATGGTAAGTAATTATGAAGTAAGCCCCAAACAAATATAGGAAACCCTATTATCAAAAATGTAAAAGCCTTAATTCTGTTTAATAACGTTAGATCACGCCCACCAGGACCTAAAAATGATTCTTGTATATTTAAATCTTCTAATTGATCCAAATATTTAACAATCATAAGTCTAAAATCTTCAACTTTTTTTGGATATTTTTTTTGGTACCACTCTACTGCATTTACGAGACCCTTAGTTACGGAAAAATCATCCTGTTTATTATCAAGTTTGTATCCCATTTCAAGCATGAGTTCTTTTTTGTAAATCAACTCTAAGCAATCCACTAAATCGACTAATTCTAACTCATTTACATTAGTAGTTAATTTATTCAGTGCAGTTTCAATCGTTTGTGTCACAGCTTTAACTGTCTTAATCTCGTTGTTTAGATAGCTTTGTTTAAAGTTTTTTAATACTATAGGTTTACCAAATCTAACAAAGACATTACTCCTGAAACGTACGGCGTCAGAATAACTTAATCCGACTGGAATTAAAGTTACATTTAAGTTGAAATTATTTTTTAATTCTGCACCCAATCCAATTCTAACAGCGCCTGTTTTGATTTTTTTTAATGTCCTATCACCAGTAGAAATGCCTTCTGGAAAAATTAGAAAGGCGCCTTTATTCTCAAGTATTTCATATCCTTTGTCAAATGTTTTTTTGTTTTTTTCGCCTAAAGATGGATTCTCTTGTCTCCGGTACACTGGGATTAGTTTTAGTTTCTTTAAAAAGAATCTCTTTATCCAATGATTGAAAAGAGTGCTTTTTGCGAAAAAATGAAGATTCCGATTACATGAAATACCAACCACCATCGGATCAATCATTGTATTGGGGTGATTAGAGACAAAAATAACTGGTCTATCTTTAGGGATTCTTTCATCGTGCCAAACAGTCACGCGATTAAAAAATGTTCGGACACTTATATATGTGAGTATTTTTGTTAACGTGTATAACATTATTCAGAACAGATTTGTTTTATGTCGAATTGTATGGGATTTGGTATTTTATCAATCAAAATAAGAGAATCAAGATAGATTTTAGAATCGGATGCAGTGTAGATAGAATCATAATAGGTAAATAATTTTTTTACATAATCCGTTTCATATTGAGCGCAATAAAACGGAAGATTTTTAAGAACTGTTGTTGATTTTGGTTTCAACATAAGATTGGGTCCATCAAAATAAAATGATGGATTATACGACTCATCCCAGTTTGGATTTACATAATCCAATAAATCTAACTTCTTTGAAAAAATCCAACGATTTTTTGCAAATTTAAGATAAGGCGTATCTCCATTACACATATCTAAAGCAAATCTAAATCCTTGAAAATTAGCTTCAAGATCACCATAAGAAAAAACACCTGTTGCCATTCGCCCAATAATTGTCTTTTCTCCTGCAATACCTACTTTTATTGCAGAACTAAATGGAGATGGAAATCCCATTTTTTTTGAAGTAATATAGGCTTTATAATATAAAAATCCAGAACCAGTAAAATGAGTTAATTTGTCAAGTCCAACATAAATTCCACCAATATTAATTATTTCATCAACTTGGATTGAAAAAAATGCTCGATCTAATTGTGGATGGTTAGATTGATGATCACTGAAAATGCTTTCTCTTAAAGCGAGATCAATATTTGGCATAAATTTATCAATTTTATCTGTATTCTTAATCCATTGTTCTAATATGGAGTTTAAGTTTATACCAAATCCACTTAATACTTTACCAGCAGCCATTTCGCATGAACAATCATTTGGAATAGTGTGAAGAGTTGAGTCAATTATTTCATTTACTTTCGTATTAAGGATAGAAGATGCATCTTCAAGAGAATGTCCCCAAGATAGATAATGATCAACTTCACCAGAATTGACCACGGAGGTAAACAAAACAAACAAAATAAATTTATGTGCCATATATACTCCTGTAGTAAAGCTAAAAGTACTAATAGAATATTCGAATTACAATTAAACAAAAAAGCATGTATATCAGATTTAAAATATTTTAAAAATTCAAAGGATTCGTGTTCTAATTAATTGGTTTATATTAATCATTATAAAGAATAAAATAATTAGCTTAAGTCGTTAATATATAATAATAAGATAAAATGGTCTTATTATCTTGCGACTTAAAAATATAGTCATTAATTTCCTGTAGGTTGAAATACAGGTTTACTAAATGATATCCTACAATTCACGCAATTATGAGTTCAGTTCCTTGGAGCCTACGTATGCTATTGGCCTTGTTTCAAAAAAGATTGGGGTATCTCCCGAAACATTACGTCTCTATGAAAGAAAGGGACTATTACTTCCATATAGAACAAAAACTGGCCGTCGATTATTCTCCCAAACCGACGTAGAATGGCTCAGTTGTATTCGAAAATTAATTTTACATGATAAACTAAACTTAGCTGGTATTAGTCGGTTATTAGCTTTAATACCTTGTTGGGATATTAAGCCTTGTACTGAAGAAGAACGAAGGAATTGTCCCGCGTACCTTTCAAAAGATCAGGTCTGTTGGCAGATACTTGAAACATCACAAGATTGTAAAGATGCAACGTGCCGGGATTGTGATGTTTATTTGTCTTCAAAAAATATTGCTGATTTAAAACTACATTATAAGTTGAAGCAAAAATGAATTATCTAAATCAAATAAAATTGGGGTTAATTAGTATTACTTTGTTGATTTTAAGCGCAGCTTGTGATCCTGGTACAGTCGTAACTCATGCAACAAATCCAGCCACATGCGAAGGATGTCACACAAATGAAATCGCATTAAAAAGATTAATTCAAGATGAAGATGTTGCACCACCATCAGGTGGTGGTTGAGGAGGATCTGTGACTCCGTTGGAGACTTGGGAAAAAGTGTTGATTGAATTGAAAGGTGGAAATAAATCTTTTAAAGATATTGATCCAGTTCACGGATTAATTGGATGTATAAATTGTCATGGAGGGGTAGAACCATCATCTGACCTAGAAATAGCGCATTCTACAGATCATGGATTTACTCGAGATCCATCTAGTAACCCAGAAGAGTCTTGTAATCCGTGCCATAATCAACTTGTTGAATCAAATAAAAATAGTATGCACACAATGGCTTGGGGAGAAAAAACGACTATCGCTCAAAGAGAATTGGGAGAAGGGAATGACCATACCACATTTGATGAATGCCCTGAATCATTGACGAGCGGATTTGATGGCGAATGTACTAGTTGTCACACAACATGTGGCCAATGTCATATTAGTCGTCCTAACAGCGCCCATGGTGGCTTAATTGATAATCATAAATTTAATCGTATTCCAGACCAAACCAATAATTGCATGGCTTGCCATGGAAGTCGAATTGGAACTGACTTTAAAGGTGAATTAACAGGGAATGTAGCAGATGTGCATTTTTTAAAACGATTAAAATGTTTTGATTGTCATGTAGAAGATTTTCATGCGGATGCATCACAATATGAATCTCGTTATCACTTGTTGAAAGACGAGGAACAGGTTCAATGTGATTTCTGTCATGGAGATGTAGCAGAAGCTAATGAATATCATCAACAGCACTGGCCTGAATCAGGAGAAGGACTTAGTTGTTTTGTCTGCCATTCTCAGCCTTATAATAATTGTAATACATGTCACTCCGGTGGTGAATGGAAAGAAGGTTATGGTGAAGTTGCTGGAGAAACTGATGTGAAATCAGGTGGAAATGGGTATCTAGAATATCCTGATTTTAAAATTGGGATCAACAATGATTATGAACTTAGAAATGGGAAATGGGCAGTATTAAGGCATATCCCAGTTGCACCCGATTCTTATGAAAAATGGGGACACCCAGAATTAGCAAACTTTGACGCAAGGCCAACATGGGAAGTAACAACACCACATAATATTAAACTTTGGACGAGCCAAACAGATACAACAAATTCAGATTATTGTTCAGATAATTGTCACAACCATGGTGTAAGGTATGATTCGGAAGGGAATTATTCAAATTATACAAGTTTGGATACAAATAGTATTTATTTACTATTGGATGATTTGATAGAAAATGAAATTAATGCAAATCAACCAGTTCTAGGCCAATTTTCAAAAGTGGGTTGTAATCCATGTCACCCAGGTTAAAGATGAAAAATATTTATCAAATGAATTCACGTGAAATCGTGAGTATGCAACAACAAGTAACAATAAAAGGAGTAATGAACCATGAAAAGTAACAAATGGATTATTCTCGTCTTGGGAATTGCCCTGCTTGGGCTCACAGGATGTGAAGATACAAAAGTAGAGAAAGTTAATGAATTTGATGTCTTGGTCGAATATTTAGAAGGTTCGGACGGCGGATACGTTAATAATATGGGTAGTTGGATTTTGGCTTCAGGCGCATTAAATGCTGAATTTGATTATTCCGCATATACTGTATTTGATCTAAGATCATCAGAAGATTTTGCTTCTCTAGGTGTAGAAGGAGCTGTGAATGTAACTCTATCAACGATGTTTGATGAAGCTGACAATGTCACAGGTCCTATTTTAGTCACATGTTATTCAGGACAAACAGCATCATTTGCACATACATTGCTACGACTAAAAGGACATGACGCTTATGTCATGAAATTTGGTATGAGCGCTTATGACGTTAGCTTAGATAAATGGACATCTAATTGTTCTGATCAATATGCAGGCGATTTAGTCACAACTGCTTCTGAAGCATTACCTACATTTGACTATCCGGTTTTAAATACAGGGTTTGAAAATGCAGATGAAATTTTAGATGCACGAATTGATGCGGCTATAACAGCGTGGGGTGAAGGATTACTCATTGCAGCAGGTGATGTTATTACTGATGCTTCTTCTTACAATATGATGAATTATTGGAGTAATGAAGATTATATAGGTCATGGACATATTGACGGCGCCTATCAGTTATCACCTTCAACATTGACTCTCAGTGAAAATCTATCATCTTTTGATCCTTCTGGAAGCAATGTATTCTATTGTTACACGGGACAAACGGCAGCTGCATCCATAGCATATTTGACTGTCATTGGTTACGATGTGAAATCAATCAAATTTGGTTTTAATAATATGAATTGGTCAGAATTGCCAGGACATAAATGGTCAAAACCATTTGGTTTTTAATTAAAGGATAAGTCATGAGAACAACCCTTCTTCATACTTTACTCAATATAAATATTATACAATTATACTTGATGCAGGGTTGTTTTCTATCCTTCTTATGTGGATGCAGAGATTCATGAAAAATCTAGACATCAAATTACCCAAGACCCTTACTCTTCTTGGTTTGGTTCTATTTTTAGTTTTAAATAGCTCGGTTAAAAGTATGTCGTCGGTAATTCAATTTTCTGCATCCGCTCAATATCCTCGTATAAGTTTTTTAGATGAAAATGCATCATTGCAGTGGCGTTCAAATCTTTCATATCGTCAATCATTTGGACGATTTTCAAGCATTTCTTCTCTTTTTGAATATGGAACTAGTACAAACCATCATTTAAACCCATTTAGGCTTCACTCATTTATATCAGAGTTCAAAACAGATTATTTTAGATTTCAATTGGGTCGAATTCCGTATTGGTCTCCAGCACTATTAACGAGGATAGATGGCGTTTCATTTAGATATGAAAATAAAAAGTTGGGGACATTTGATTTATTGGGCGGGTTTCGATCTGTGGTGGATTTCAGTGATACAAGTTATGTGAGTGAGTCCTTTTTCTCCGACAGTGTATATCTTGAAAAGTTACAAGGTGTTTTGTCGTGGTCAAAAGGGTCTTGGAAGAAAAATATATCTTTGTTCTCTTGGATTAATAATGAAAAAGATACTCTACAAGTATTTTCGGGCTTAAATGGATATACACAAATATTTTCCATGAATTTTTATGGAACTTATGTTTGGGATCAATCGAATTCACGAACACATTATTTACGATTAAAACTTTCAAAAAATACAAAACTTGGACGCTTATTTATTGGGTACAGAGAAAAAAGATATTCCGGTTTTGAAAATTGGAGTTGGGTAAGTCAACCATTTTCATTGCCTGCAACTACTATAATTGGACTCCAATCCAAATTTCAATCAAAATATACGATTTCAAATCATTTATCCATTCGATTGGCTGATATATCTAACCTTTATTTTTACACAACACTCAATAGTCCTTGGGGTGCAGGCACATTAATATTCGGAAATTATGGCGAGACTTTTCAGGTAGGTGGATCTGTTGGATCAAAATATACTTTAAATTCAAAATTAGATTTGGGTGGTTCTATTTCACTAAATCTGTTAAGTGATGGAGATATTGTTGAACCTATCACATCGTCTTCTTTATTTACATGGATTAATTGGTCCGTAACTCAATCCATCAAACTTCGGTTTTTCTCACAATTTTATTCGAATCCATATTTTAAAATTGATTATCGAGAAGGAATTTCAATCCATGCGATATTTTAGTCTATTTCTAATTTTATCTTTGGGAATTTCCCAAAAAGCAGATTGGATTATGTTTCCTCATGAATTACATGTATTTGATGAAGAAATCGAATGCAATGAATGTCATGAAAATGTTTTGTCATCCATGTCATTAAATGAGAGATTACTTCCAACAATGGATACGTGCGAATCTTGTCATGAAGATGTGTCCGAAGATGATGAAGGTGATTGTACTCTTTGTCATGCAAATGCAGATGAATTAGATACCTATCCTGAATTAGCTTCAAGACGTGGACCTGATTTCGCTCACAGATCTCATATCAGCAGAACGGAAGATTGTCTTGTTTGTCACACAAATTTATTAGATGATGATAAAGAAGATATTCCAAATAGCTGGGTATTTTCTGATTGTAAATCTTGTCATGAAAATTCTATTCCTGAAAATCACTCATTTGATTGGGTTCAATCTCATGGATTGAATTCTACAGTGATTGGACAAGATAATTGTAATTTATGTCACCAGGAACAAATGTGTGAATCGTGTCATTCGTTTTTGTCTATTGAACCGACAGTTCATCCCGGAAATTATTATATGACACACGGTATTGATGCTAAAATGAATTTGATGGATTGTACATCTTGTCATGAAGGTTTGGAGAATTGTTCTAGTTGTCATCAGCAAACAAAAGTGATGCCGATGAACCATAATTTGTCAAATTGGATAGGTCAATTTCTTAAAGGTGGTGGGCTTCATGGGTATGATGCATTAGATAATCCTGGTTTATGTCAAGTATGTCACCAAGGTTCTGCTGATCCCACTTGTGCTCGGTGTCATCCAGGATAAATCATGAAAAGAATCTCTATAATTGTATTTTTTCTATTAACATTTTTTTCGGCCTGCACTAAAACTGGAGAACCACAGATGCACCCCAATGCTTGGCTTATAACGGGTGAATCTGAATCTCACATGGCAAAAATTTCTGAATCAGGCACAGAAAGTTGTCAAGTGTGTCATGGCGAACCATATTTAAACGATTATTATGGTGGTTCTAGCGGCGTATCTTGTTATGAGTGCCATAAAGGTGGCCCCAGTGGGCATCCGGCTTGGAACGAGTGGATGGAACCTGAATCTGATGAATCCCATGGGACACTATTTCTAGATCGTGGCGTTTTAGATTGCGGTTCATGCCATGGGTTGGACTTGACTGGACGAATTGCTACAGGGTGTGATGCTTGTCATACAAATCAAGAATTACAAACATGGTTAGACTAAAGGAGTTAAAAATGAAATATATAGTATTATTACTTGGATTTTCTATTGGACTTTTATTCTCTCAAGATTACGTTGGAGTAAAAAAATGTAAAACATGTCACAATAGCAAAAAGAAAGGCGCACAATACACTGTTTGGAAAAATGGACCTCATGCAAATGCATTTGAAACATTAAAAACAAATGAAGCAATTTCAGTTGCTAAAGAAGTTGGTCTTAAAGAAAATCCATGGGAAAGCCCCCAATGTCTTCGTTGTCACACAACCGGATATGAAAAAGGTGGTTATGAATTAAAAGGTGATGATTTTTGGAACCATGAACCGGAAGATAAAAAAGCAAAAAAAGCAGTTAAACGTATGGTTGCACTTCAAGATATTGGATGTGAATCATGTCATGGACCTGGAAGTGATTACAAAAAAAAGAAAACTATGGTTGGGATATCTTTAGGTTCAATTACTGGAGAGAGTGTAGGGCTATGGACACCTGATGAAGCTATGTGTGTTGTATGCCACAATCAAGCAAGCCCGACTTATAAAGTCTTTAATTATGAAGAGCGGATAAAGCAAGTAGCTCATCCTTATCCTGAATAATTAAAAAAATGAATATTCGTAAAAATAGAATGTTGAAATTCTATAAATATCTATCATTAATATTAGTCTTGTTAGTCGGTATTATTTATGCTCAAGATATTGAAATTGAAAATATTGATAGTGACGATTGTATTTCTTGCCACGAAGTTGAAAACCATGAACTACTCATTTTAGAATCGATTCACGAAGATAATGAGTGCTTAGATTGCCATATAGATAGAGATTATACACCTCATGATATCCTAATTGTTGATTCTCCTGTAGATGGTTGTTATGATTGTCATGATACATTTAATGACATAAAAATAGCACATTATGATTTTCTTTCTTCTGAAACTATTACGCTTACAAAAACCAATTGTACAACTTGTCATCAGGATATATATCATAATGAAAATCCAGTTGATATACATTCATTATTTCAAATTGATAAAATGATGTCACTCTATCTTCCCGTAGAATTTGATCATGGAAACCACATGGATATTTCGGGAAATAATTGTTCTACATGTCATCATAATGCATTCACAGAGACTCAAAATGAAGACTGCAAGATGTGTCATAAAGGGGAAGTGTCCAATACAAATTTAAGTTGCGATAATTGTCATAATAAAATTCTTGATGGGAAAATTATTAAAGCGAACACAAAACAATTTAATTACCACATTGATATACCTTTATTAAAAAGTGTTTACCATTTGAATTGTATCGGCTGTCATGAGGATAATGATGTACCCACTGGGTGTCAAGATTGCCATAAGAAATCAGATAAAGGTAATCGTCGATTCTATTCTGGCGACAATAAACCTATGTTGAACACAAACAATAAACATTAATACCTATTTGAAAAAACACCTATAAAGAAGGTTAATATGGAAAAATTTAATCGAAGATCATTTTTTAAAACAAGTATTTTTGGTAGTATGGCCTTGACTTCATTTGCTAAAGGAAAATCATTTGAAAATTATCCTGATTCAATGGGAGTTCTAGTAGATATTACAAAATGCATTGGTTGTAGAAGTTGTGAAGCGGCATGTAATGAAGAACAAGGACTTCCTGCACCATCTAAACCTTTTGATGATAAGTCGGTGCTCGATGAATTACATCATGGGCAGAAAAGAAGAACTGACGCAAGTCATTACACCGTTGTTAACAAATACACACCAGACGTTATTGACCACCCATTATTTAAAAAAAGTCAATGTATGCATTGTAAGGAACCAGCATGTCAAGTGTCTTGTTTTGTTAATGCATATACTAAAACTCCAGAAGGTGCTGTTATTTATGACGAAGAAGTGTGTGTTGGATGTAGAACATGTATGGTTGCATGTCCATTCAATATGCCTACATATAAATATTCCAGTGCTTCGAAACCGAAAATTGTAAAATGTAAGCTGTGTTATGATACACGATTGAAAAATGGTTTGGTCCCTGCATGTGTAGAATCGTGTCCAAATGGTGCATTAACATTTGGCAAAAGAGATAAAATATTAAAAATAGCACGAAGAAGGATAAACAAAAACCCAGATAAATACGTTGAACATATTTATGGCGAACTTGAAGCCGGTGGAACATCTTGGCTATATCTTTCTCCTGTCCCTTTTGATGAAGTTGGCTTTGATCTTGATGTTCCAAAAGAACCCATCGTTAATTATGTTAAAAACTTTTTAACCGTAGTTCCAATGGTTTTAACAATTTGGCCGGCACTGTTTGGAGGGTTTAGCATGCTTGCTAGCAAAAAAGATAACACCAAGATATCTAGCTCAAAGGATGGGGATAAATAATGAAGCATATTGTAAATAGTCATTCGTATTTACCCATCATTTCTCATAATAAAACAGATGAAAAAGAATGGACTTTTAAGGAGAAAATGATGCTAGGCTTACTGCCAAAAGAGTATTTTTTATCTGTTTTAAAAAATCGATTCAATTGGATATTTTTACTTATACTGATTATTGGCATTCCATTAATAATTCAACGATATGTGGTTGGCTTAGGTGCCGTAACACACTCTTCAAATGATTACCCGTGGGGATTATTTTTAGCCTTTGGTTTGTTTACCATGGTTCCACTATCAGCATCGGGGTTTTTATTGGGAACGACAGTAGAAATATTTGGTAGACATGATTATCATCCAATTGAGCGTTTAGCACTTTTAGGTGGACTATTAGGTTATCTATTTGCTGTTATTTATCTCCTTCTCGATCTTGGTATACCATGGCATTTACCTTATCCTATGTTTGTATCATTGGGACCAGCTGCGGTCTTATTTTTAGTCGCGTGGCATGTCGCCACTTATTTATCGGTTCAAATTGCAGAAGTTTCACCAGCGTTTTTCGAATGGATTGGATGGTTGAAGGCAAAAGCATTTGTTAGAAAATGGATTTTAGGATTAACAATTTCAGGAATTATTTTATCTACATTACATCAAGGTGCCTTGGGTGCATTATTTACTTATGCACCGGCAAAAATTCACCCATTATGGTATTCCACTTTTCAATGGTGGCACTTTTTTGTTTCTTCAATCGCTGCTGGTTTAGCTATGGTTATTGTTGTCAGCACATTAGTCAAAAAATTTATGGCTTGGAGATGTGATCATGAATTCTTAGATAATTTAGATAGACTCACTATCGGTCTTGCAAGAGGTATTTCATTAACTTTGATCACATATGTTGTTATAAAGTTTATTGGTATTGCTCACGATAACGAATGGGCTTATTTATCAACTGGGTGGGGGCATTATTTTATTCTTGAAATGTCAATATTCGGTTTTATTCCAATGGTTTTATTCGGCATAGGAATAAAAAATACAAATATGACATTAATTAGGTTTACTGCTTTTCTTACAGTAATCGGACTTGCAATGAATCGTATAAATACTACGTTAGTAGCTTTTAATTGGAAGCTATACCAGGAAGTTCCACATTGGAAAGAATTTGTCATTTCAATGACAATCTTCACGATTTACATCATTGTTTATAGATTTATTCTTTACAGGTTTCCTATTTTATATAGTTGGAAAGGAGAAAAATAATGATGGTAAAATATAAAGGTCTTATAATTTCTATTCTTTTAGTTATTATACTTGGATTTATTATTCGAATGTTAACGTCTGCTGAGTCACCCAAAACATTAAATGATTATTACACACATATTAAAGGTGTCGAATACATTATTAGTGTATTTTTCTTTATTATATTCCCGCTATATTATATACATATTACGAAATCAGACTGATATAATATTATTATAGCCATTAATAATTAAGAGCTGCTTAAACTAATAAAAATATTATCTATATTGGATTTATTATGAATAAAAGACAAATTAAAAACAGATGGGTTGTTGTTGCTGGTGCAATTTCAATTCAATTGGCACTTGGTGCAATATATGCTTGGAGTGTTTTTACAAAAATACTCACTGATCCAAATGGTTTATATCAGTTTACAGCAAAAGAAACAGCATTAATATTTTCAGCAGGACTTGCTACATTTGCTTTGGTTATGATATTAGCCGGAAGATTTCAAGCTAAGTATGGTCCCCAAAAAACTGCAATGTTTGGTGGGTTATTATTAGGGCTTGGCTATATTTTGGGAGGATTCTTTGGCAATACGTTTTTAACGCAACTAATCTTCATTGGTATTGGAGGTGGTGGCGGTATTGGTATGGCATATGTCGTTCCAATTGCTGTTGGGGTAAAATGGTTTCCTGATAAAAAAGGAATGATTACAGGGCTAGCAGTTGCAGGGTTTGGCTTTGGTGCAACCATCTGGGTAAAATTAGCTGATTCTTGGTTTGATGGTTTACTCAATACAACTTCACTATTCGGCCTACCCAATGTACAAAGTGTATTCCTGATTTATGGCATTATTTTTATAATTTTAGTCCTTCTTGGAAGCAGAGTCATGGTAAATCCACCTGAAGGTTATATACCTGAAGGCTGGATAGAAAAGTCAACATTAAATCATAGTTCTAAAATTCGTCACTTTTCATCAATTGATATGTTGAAAACGTCTCAATTTTATTTCATTTGGGTGACATTTATTTTTTCAGCATTATCGGGTCTCATGGTTATTTATTGTATTCGTTTATTTGGAGTGGATGCTTTAAAATATCATGGTGTAGAAAATGCCGGTTTGTTAGCGGGGACTGCTATGGCTTGGTATGCGATTTTCCCTCTCCTCACAAAATGTTGAAAAGAAAGTCCTATCTATTAATGGCAATACGATTAATAATATCTTTTTCATTTTACCAAAATCCCTCACTTGGCAATCTGAAATTGACGGGAATAGACATCCAAACCCCAACCTTCTTATTTCCTTTGCGTGCAGGTCTAAACTTTACCTTTTCAATGGCTTTTATAGCAGCCTCATCTAATCCTGAATCAGGAATACCCCTAAGAATGGCTGTTTCTGTTACACGACCTTTTTCATTTACAAAAACCTGAACCACAACTGTTCCTTCAAATCCATCTTCTTGGGCAATTTCGGGGTATTTTGGTCTAATTGGCGACAGTGGGACGGGCGGATCATCATAGGGAATAAATTTTATTCGAGGTTCTTTTTCTTTAATTTCTTTTTCAGGAATAATTTTTGAAGGATTCATTGAAGATTGCAAAGATTCTAAATCTTTTTCTAATTGATGAATCTCATCTTCTATTTTCTTTTCTTCATTAGAAAACAAATTATCTATACCAAATATATTTTCTAATTGATTTTTAAAAGAAGGATAAGTAATCATCATTATACTATCAGTCTTTATATCAATTACTCCATACTTACTTTTTAGTTTTATTCCTTCTTTGTTTAGAGAGATAAGTTCTCCAGTCATCATCTGACCATCTGTGGTTAGAACTCCATACTCTTGAGCAAAGAGTGGAAAGACAAATAATATGATCCAGAGGCGTTTCATACAAGAAATTACACAGAAATCACGAATCAATGCGGGTGTCTCTTTTATAAACAAAAAAGCCCCCGTGAGGAGCTATTTGAGCCAGAGGCGTTTCATTTGGATAGCATTGGGTGAACTATTTTTTCCTCATTTCTATATACACTTTTTTTATCATTATGAAAGAGCCTATGCTAATTGATATAAAAATCCAAGCCGATAATAGATGAGACCAATCCTCATTATTAAAGGCATAAATTATTCTGTTTAATGTAGCAAATCCAGATGCTATGCCAAGTACTAAATACCCAATTATTTTTACTATAACCATTTGCATTCCTTTATTTGAGCCGTAGGCGTTTCATTTAGTTATATACTATCCCTTTGGGTGGTTAACTTTTATTCAAATGATGTATCTTTAGTCAAGTTGTAGATACTATCCGCTAATGATTCAGTTTTTTCATAAATGAGAGTATGCACATCTTTAAGTGCTTGGTTATAATAAAGCCCCCCAACATTTTCTGTAAAAAAATCAGTTAAAAATTCAGCGTCTAAATTACCTATTTCTTGGTCAAGATTTTCTTGAAACCATTCTTGAAGGTCTTGAATAATTTTATCTTTATTTTTTCTCGATATGTTTATCATAATAGTACCTTATAAAATCATAACTGGTATGTGAAAATTATAGATGTTCCATTCACATTCGTGGGGTTCTTGCTTAAATCCTTTGGGTGGAATGTAAGAAGAAATGCAGGGGAAACAAAAAAGCCCTCTTTATAGATCACACGGTATATATATACCCCCTATCGTTATATGCGGGAAGTGAGGTCAATGAGGGGTTGTGTCCCGTAAAAGGGTGAATAGAAAGTCCTATGTATTATTG